>VSSQ01000032.1_pt1 | contig 254538 bp, 213 predicted proteins | sample 4763081 | NCBI WGS metagenome assembly VSSQ01 (sample SAMN12137344, study PRJNA551015) | bioreactor metagenome | isolation source: SDC9 anaerobic chlorinated ethene degrading culture | place: USA: Knoxville, Tennesee | collected 2015-01-01 | reverse complement strand
TGAACTGGTTTGTCTATTGCAACAATAATCCGCTCAGGTATACAGATCCGACGGGACTAGCCCCAGTAATTTGTGATGATATTAATGGACAACCAGTAGTTGCTATCCCCGGGAAAGACATAAAAAGTGAAACGTATATTGAGGTTGTTAGGAATGTTGATCCACAGAGTTATCAAGGTAACAATCCACCTAAGTTTTATCAGGATGCTAATTCAATAAAGATACGCGGACAGACGATTTATAAAATAGATAGTCAGGCATCTGCTAGCGCAAAAGGGCCATATGCCTATGGAGTTAAGGTGGAGAACCTTGTTGAAGGACAACATACTGGAACCCTTGAATCGAAATCTGGAAGCGGATTCTATATTAATGTCATTAGAATTGATGAATCTGAAATTTTGATGCATCCAAATAAAAAGACTGCTATTGTGGGCTCAAGTGAATGGAATACACCATGTAGTGCTGGTTGCAACGTAAGTAAAACAAAAGATTTTGATGGAATGGTTTCTCAATTACAAGGACTTGGATTTGAGTATAATGATCGAAGCTCAGGAGTGGCAAACCTTGATACTATTATAATTTATTATATTAAAAACTATTAGGGGGCGAGCATGAAACGCTTTCTTTTTAGTTATTTACTTGTAATCAGCCTTTCTGCCTGCATATATTCGCAGTCATTTGATGGTACGTATTATGGCGTATATGACGACGGAGAAATCGGTGGTGACGCAATAATCAAAATCGAATGCGGAAAGATACTCATTTGCATTGAAAATGATCAATACTCCGGTCAGACGATCAAGGTTGAAAAAGAGTATGAACTAGTTGACTTTGGTCCATTTATGAAGCTTCGACTTGCTGTAAGGGATTGGCTATTTTTAATATGGGGAAAAGGATTTTTTATTTCAGATACCAAAGGATATTACACTTTTTTCTCAAAAGCTCCTCAAACCAGAACAACGGTAATTGATAATACTTGGATAATATCATCTACATCATATCTTCGTGAAGGAGAAACTGACTATAATGCTGCAAGATTAATGCGTGTTACAGGCTTGCCATGGACTAGCGGCAATGGCCATGGTATTGGAGATCGGTTGATTATAGATATTGGTGGAGTTGATTTGCCTATGTTAATAGTAAACGGATTTGTTTCATTGAACAATCCAAAGCTCTATTTCGAGAACGCAAGACTAAAAACCATGCGCATTTCAAGTAAAAAGACAAGAAAAAGTAAAGTTGTTACTATTGGCGATAATGCATCATTTCAAAAAATAGAAATAAGAGATATTATTGAAATCGGGAGCCCTGACGAACAACTTTTTCTTGATGTCATTGATGTATATCAAGGCAATAAGTATAATAATCTTTGTATCAAAACTATTATACCTGATTTTTCATCAAAATAAATTTTACCTTGGCGTCCTCCAGGGGGGCTTTTATATAATAACCAAATCATTAATTAGAATAGGATTTGGAGAAGGTATAACATGTATTCCTAACCTTCATTAGCTACAGTCCGGGGGTGTCGGCAAGGAACCTTTCAGCCGAGCAAAGATGGGAGTACATGCAATATGTATCGAGAGTGACACCTGCCAGCATTCCCAATAATTACGATTGTGCTGATACTGGGCTATATATTTACGATCAAGCGATGCAAGCTGCTACCGGGCAGCAAGGTGCCTATACAAATGTAACTAAAAATGGCTCACACCTTTCAAATCTACAGGATATCCAAGCTGCTGATACTTTTGGTACAAATAATCAAAACAATAAAATTATAAATTATTACAATGCTGATGGTAGAGAGCAAACATATGATTCTAGTAAAGATGAAGCGTACAATAAGATCGCAAACTGGATTGATCATTACAATTTTGAGCGGCCTCATTCGGCGCTTGGGTATGCTACGCCAGCTGAGGTTAGAAATAAATTAGTAGCATAATTGGTCTGAAAAGCAGGGGAGCACTACACGAATCGGCACTATCGTTTTTAGATGAAGAACTAAAGACCTGAGTATCGCTTCAACACGCCGAGGCAAATCAACGCAGTGGGGAGGGTCAGGCGGATTTTTAATAGCTTTCAGTCTAGCAACATTCGCTAAATCTTTATACTATAACAATGGGCGCTGAGGGGCTCGAACCCCCGACCTACTGGGTGTAAACCAGCCGCTCTGACCAACTGAGCCAAGCGCCCGAAAAACGCTTTTCAAGCGGCGCCGCTTGAAAAGCGTGGAGAAAATAGCACACTTGCCAACGAGGGTCAATACAGATGACTTTGCGTGTTTCGGGCCTGGCCGCCGTCGGGCATGTTCTTCTCGACTATGTGGGACAGGCTTCCCGCGAGGCGCGGGTGTTGCTCGAAGGTCGTTCCTCCCCGGCCCATGTTGACCCGGCCGCGATGGCGGACATCGTCAGGAAACTCGACGAAGACAGGGACGCTGATCGCGCCTGGCGCGTCGGGGGCGGCGCGGCGCTGGCGGCCAAGGCCTGGGCTGAGCTGGGACTGCCCGCCGCCCTTGCCGGATGCGTTGGGCGGGACGAGGGCGGAACCCTGCTGAGACGGGAGCTGGGCCGGGCGGGCATCGAGCTGGTCCTCTTCGAATCCGACAAGCCGACCGGGCGCTTTTGTCGCTTCGATACTCCGGAGGGCGAAAAAATCGTCGCTTCTCCCTCCGCGGCCAGGGATATTCGGCGTTTCGACATTCCCGATCGATTCTTCAGAAAGGACTGGGTCCTCCATATCGACGGTCTTCTGGTAGACGAGCGGGACTGGCTCGGGCGGCTCGGAGCAAGGGCGAAGGCTTCGGGCATGGTCGTTTCCATGGACGTATCGACCCCTTTCAATGCCGCCAATAGGGCAGAGGCGCTCATCGAGTTCGCCGAAGGCTACTGCGATTTCGTCTTCGCCAACGAAAGGGAGTGGGAAGCCCTCGGCCCGGGGGCGTCCGGCCGGGATTTTTCAGGCTCGGCGACGGTTTGGGTGGTCAAGCGGGGAAAGCGGGGCGCGTCGGCGCTGGAGCGGGGCGAATGGACGGAACGACCTGTCGCCCGGGTGCTGGAGCCTGAGGACGATGTCGGCGCCGGGGATGCTTTCGCCGCCGGTTTCTTGGCGGCGCGGCTGGCCGGAGAGGCCATTGCCGGCTGCCTTGCCGGGGGGAACGAAAACGCCGCCCTTCTTCTGTCCCGGCGGATTTAGGCGCTCGGCGAAAACCCCGTGAATACTTGGCGCCACCTTAAGGATCTTGTTACATTCTAATAGGCGGCGCATTCGTCCGGACGGCGCGGAAGCGAAGGGATGCGATGATCCGGCCGGAGCGTTTCGCCATTACAATAACGACAGGAGCAGCTATGCCCGACAACGATATCATTCCTATCGACCAGATATTGCCTTCCAAGCTTCCGGTCATATCCTTGATCGGCAGGCCGATTTTTCCCGGAATATTCACCCCGATAATGATAGCCAATCCTCCGGACATCCATATCGTCGAGCAGGCCATGGCCGCGGACGGCATGGTGGGCTTGGTCTTGGCCAGGGAGGAAGACTCCGCGGAAGGGCCGAATCTTTTTTCGGTGGGCACCGCCGCCAAGGTCGTCAAACGCATCAATTTGCCCGACGGCGGCATCAACATTTTCATCTCCACCCTCAAGCGATTCAAGATAAAGAAATTCCTCACCAAGGAAGCCCCCCTCTTCGTGGCGGCAAGTTACCTGGACGATACGAACGACGATACCGACGAAATCAAGGCCCTCACCCGGGCGTTGTTGGGCGAGATGAAGCAAATCTCCGAGAACAATCCGCTTTTCTCCGAGGAAATGCGCCTCAACATGATCAACATCGATCATCCGGGCAAGATCGCCGATTTTATCGCCTCGATCCTCAACATCGACAAGAAAGAACAGCAGCGGGTGCTGGAGACCACCGATGTCCATCAGCGAATGGAGCTGGTGCTCATCTTTATCAAAAAAGAGCAGGAACTCTTAAGAATCCAGAAGCGGGTTCAGGCGGAGATAAACGAAAAGATCGAAAAAAGCCAGCGGGAGTATTTTCTCAAGGAAGAACTCAAGGCGATCAAGCAGGAGCTGGGGCTTCCCTCGGACGCCAAGAGCTCGGAATACCAGAAATTCAAGGGCAAGATCGAAAGCTTCGGCTTCGAAGGCGAGATCAAGGAACAGGTGGAGCAGGAGCTGGAAAAGTTCAACCTCATGGATCCCTCGTCCAGCGAGTATATCGTCACCCGCAACTGGCTCGACCTCATATCCTCCCTGCCATGGAAGAAGGAGCTGTCCAGCGATTTCGACATGAAAAAGGCCCAGGCGATTCTTGAGGGCGACCATTACGGGCTCAACGATGTCAAGGACAGGATCGTGGAATACCTGGCGGTGCGCAAGCTGAAAAAGGATTCCAAAGGATCGATTCTCTGTCTCGTGGGGCCGCCCGGGGTCGGCAAGACCAGCGTCGGCAGGTCCATCGCCCGGGCGATGGGCAAGGAATTTTTCCGCTTCAGCGTGGGCGGCATGCGGGACGAGGCCGAGATAAAGGGACATCGGCGGACCTACGTGGGCGCCCTGCCCGGCAAGATCATCCAGGGGCTCAAGATCAGCAAATCCCGGGACCCGGTGTTCATGATCGACGAAATCGACAAGATGGGAGCCTCCTACCAGGGAGATCCTTCCAGCGCCCTGCTGGAAGCCCTGGATCCTGAGCAGAACTTCAGTTTCAGGGACCACTATCTCGATCTGCCCTTCGACATTTCGAACATTTTTTTCATAACCACCGCCAATACGCTGGACACTGTTCCCAGGCCGCTGATCGACCGGATGGAGGTGATTCAGATTCCGGGCTACATCGACAGCGAAAAGCTGGAGATCGCCAAACATTATCTCATTCCCAAGAGCCTGGATAAGAATGGTTTGAAAAAGACCGACCTGCGCTACACCAGGGACGCCCTTCTCTATATCGCCGAGAGCTACGCCAGGGAAGCGGGGGTGCGCAACTTCGAAAAGTACCTGGACAAGATTCACCGGAAGATCGCCAAGTCCATCGTGCTCGCCCCCGAAGGCAGCCAGCGCAGGAAGATCGCCGTGGACAAGGCCGGGGTCCAGAAGTACCTGGGGAATCCTTTGTTCAGGGACGACGATATCAAAAAAGCTTCCAAACCGGGCATGGCCGTGGGCCTGGCCTGGACGAGCATGGGCGGCGACACCCTCATCATCGAGGCGGTGGCCAATCCGGGGAAGGAAGGCTTCAAGATAACCGGGCAGATGGGCTCGGTCATGCAGGAATCGGCGAGCATCGCTTATACCTTCGTCAGAGGTGTTTCGGCCCAGGATTTCGGGGTCGGGGCCGACTTTTTCGAGGGCAGGCAGATCCACCTGCACATACCCGAGGGGGCGACGCCCAAGGACGGACCCTCGGCGGGCATCACCATGGCCACGGCGCTTTTATCCCTGGTAATCAAGAAGCGGATCAAGGACAGGTTGGCCATGACGGGCGAACTCTCCCTCACGGGACAGGTGCTGCCCATCGGGGGCCTCAAGGAGAAAACCGTGGCCGCCCGGAGGAACAAGATCAAGGATATCATCATCCCCGCGGCGAACGAGAAAGATTTGGCGGATATCCCCGAGCATGTCAGGAAGGGAATACGATTTCATCCGGTGGAGCGCATGGACGAGGTGATCGAAATAGCCTTCGGGCTGTGATAGAATCCCTTGGCATAATGAAGCTACCGGTGTTCTGCGGCAGGGACTGCGGGGGGAACGCCTGTCCTTTGCTCGCCAGCCTGGAGAACGGCCGGGTCGTCGGCATAGGCCACAACCCGGCGGCGGGAGAGTTCCTGCGGGGCTGCCCCAAGGGCTTTGCCCTGCCTGCCCAGCACTATTCTCCCCACCGGATCAGACAGCCCCTCATACGAAAGGGTCCCCGAGGAAGCGGCCGGTTTGTCGAGAGCAGCTGGGAGCAGGCCCTCGCCTTGATCGCGGAAAAGCTGGCGGCTTGCCGGGCCGATCACGGGGCTTTATCCCTGCTTTGCCTTTCCAGCGCCGGCTCCACCGGGGCGTTGCACAACACGGAAAAACTGACCCTGCGTTTCTTGCGGGCCACCGGCGGCTGCAGCGCGGTGAAGGGAAATTATTCCAGCAACGCGGCGGCGCATGCGCTGAAGAAGGCGCTCGGGCTTGATTACCTGCGATCGGGCTTCGATCCGGCGACGGTGGACAAGGCCGGGCTTATAGTGCTTTGGGGCGCCAACGTGCTCGAGGCAAGGCTGGGCGCCGAATTGCCGGCCAGGCTTGTCCAGGCTTCGAAACGTGCCGTGTCGATCGTCAGCATAGATCCGAGACGCACGGGCACGGGCCGAATTCTAGGCGCCGAATGGATACCCATACTGCCCGGCGCCGATAGCGCCATGATGTATGCCTTGCTCTTTCTCTTCCTGCGATTCGGCGCCGTGGAAAAATCCTATCTGGACGCGAGGGTCGCTGGGTTCGACAGGCTGGCTTCCTTCGTGCTCGGGCGGAGCGATGGCCAGCCGAAGGATCCTGCCTGGGCGGAAAAACGCTGCGGGGTGGAGGCGAAGAAAATCGAGGAACTCGCCCGGCGCTGGATATCCGCCAAACCAGTCATGCTCATTCCCGGGTACTCCATACAGAGAACCGAGAAGGGGGAGGAGGCTATGCGCCTCTGTCTGGCCCTGCAGCTGGCCAGCGGCAATTTCGGCCTTCCCGGAGCTTCCACAGGCTCCATTAACAACAAGTTGCCCGGGCCAAGGGTGGGCAGCCTTTCCGAGGGCGAGGCCGGAGGGGAAGGGGCTGCGATTCCGGTGCTCCGCTGGCCGGACGCGATACTGGGAGATTATGCGCCCTTGAAAAGCCCCATCAAGGCGGTTTATACGGCGGGCGGAAATTTTCTCAACCAGGGAGCGGATATCCGGAAGAATATACGGGCTTTCGAGAGCTTGGACTTCGCGGTCTGCCACGAGCTTTTTCTGACCCCCACCGCCGCTTATTGCGACGTGGTGCTGCCCGCCGCTTCGCCTTTGCAGAAAGAGGATATTGGAATCCCCTGGGGAGGAAACTACCTTCTCTACAAGCCCCGGGTCCTTCCCCTGGAAGGCATGGAACGCTCGGACTACGATATTTTTGCCGAGCTTTCCTCGCTCATGGGCGGCGAGGATGCGTTTACCGAGGGACTCTCCGAGTCCCAGTGGATCCACCGTTTTATCGCGGAATCGGAGATCCGGGATGTGGACGCCTTTAAAACATCGGGTATTTATTTCGGTCGGGAACAGGAGCGCTCCGGGCTCGGGGATTTCGCCGCCGATCCTGTGGGCAGGCCTCTGAAGACAGCATCGGGCAAGGTCGAGCTGGATAGTCCGTTTTGGGGAGGGTTTACCTGGCCGGCCCCCGCTTCCCGTCCCGGGCGGTCTTCGCACGCGGGGCCCCCGCGTGCGAAGACCGCCGGCGCAGGGGTCGCCCTGGCCTCCGGGGCCTCCGTGGCCCGCTCCCCCCGCTCCGACCAGAGCCCTCCCGGCGAGGCCCTTGATACATATACCTTTCTGCTCATCAGCCCGAAGGAGCGCCTGAGGGTCCATTCCCAGTGGGGCCACAGGCCCGACGAAATCCTGCGAAGCCGGCTGGTCGTAAACGAGGGTGAAGCCGGACAATTAGGGCTTGCCGATGGTCAGGAACTCGAGCTTTTTTCCGCTTCGGGCTCCACCCTCATCAGGCTCTCCCTCAGCCCGGACATCATGCCCGGCGTGGTGTCGATCTACGAGGGCAGTTGGTGCAGCGACGATCAGGGGAGGCCGGTGCCGGGATCGGCGAACTATCTCACTTCGACCCTGGGCACGGAAGAAAGCATTTCCTGCGTTATGCACGGAATACCGGTACGGTTGCGGCTCCCCGGTTCGGCCTAGAAGCCGCGGGGGCGGATCTGGCACCTAGAGCAGCTCTTTCGGCAGCCAGCGTCCGTCGGCGAGTTCCAGTTGGTATACTGTCCCCAGCAGCCGCGTCAAACCTTCGTGCAGGACGGTCGCGGTCTTTCTGATATGTATGGGCAGGCGAGGATCGTCCAGGCCCACGCCGCTGGTCAGCAGCGTGTCGATGAGCAGTTTCGCCGCGAGGAAACGCTGGCTCTTCTCCACCGAAAAAACTGTACAATCGGGAAGAAGCGCCATTACCTCCCAGGCTACCTGTTCGACCTGGGAATACCTGCCGGCGTCCTTGTCCTGGTCGCTGACCCGCAGGGGAAGGCGCTGTGCGATATCGTCGATCCTGGGTATCAGGAAGTCGAGGTCGAAGATGGCCGTGGCGCAGTTGAAAAGGCTGGACCCGGCCCGTTTCTCCATGATCAGAAGTTCTTCGAATGAAATGGCGGGACCGATATCGGCCACGGTCCAACGACCTTTTTCATCCTCCGCCAGCACTCCGCCCTTGAGGTCCAGGGGGCTGCGCGGGGAGAATTCGAAACCCGCCGGGGATTCCGTCAGCGCCATGATCGCCAGTTCGACCGGATCGATAGTATAGCCGAGATTGTCCACGTTTCCCAAATAGGCATAACGAATGCCCAGACCCCGGAGCTGGGTGAAAACTTCCTTGAGCACCGTGAAGCACTGGCCGTGTCCTCCCGGAAGGGGAAGACTGGCATATTCCCCGCCGAAGGCGTGGTCGAAGATCCTTCGGGGTTCGCCTTCGGAGGAGTGGGTATAAGCGCAGATCAAGGGTTGAACGCCGCTCCTCCACCGGGCCGGCTCCATATCCAGCTTCGCGGCCAGGGGGCGGATATAGTCCGATACCTCCGCCTTCCGATAGTCGGCCGCCAGAACCTCGTGGGTCGCGCGACTGGTCATCTGGTAGAGGGGAATAAACTCCCGGCCACGGGTCCGCCCCTCAGGCGCCCCTCCAAAGCTGCGCCCGTCGGGAAGCGCCAGGCGTGTCAGGCGCGCCGGTCCGCCGATTTCTTTGGCCGCGAGGAGGCGTTGGCGCATTTTCAGCTCGAGAAAAGAGGGGCCGGGGCTCCCATCGGGATTGATAAAAGCCGGCGTGCTGCCCTTGGGGCGGCCCCTGCACAGGGGAGCCATGCGCTCGAACTGATCCCGCAGGGTCTGGAAGACTTCACTGCCCAGGCTCAGGTTTTTCTTTTCGTCCGCATAGCTGGTGGCCGAACCGCCGGTGAGAACTCCATAGGCGGTGTAGGGGAGGAGGGCTTTTCCGATGGCCGAGAGCTGGCTCCGAGAAAAGGCGGCGAGTTTTTCCGGACAGCGACCCTGTTGCCGCCGAAGCTCCCTTGGAAGTTCCAGCCCGTAGCGGGCGAGCCTGGCCTCGGCTGCTACGGGCTCCACAAAGACCAAGGGCTTTCCTTCGTCCCGGTTGCTGTTTTCGAGGCGGACGATTCGGGGATCGTCCAGGGGGGGCAGGGCCCGGATGCCCGGGCTTTTGTCCCCGGCGGACAGGCTCCTGTTGAGTTCCTCGAGGACCTTGAGGCTCAAGGGAATATCGATGTTCTTTCTTTCCATGTCGGCGCGCAGGATGTCCGGTATTTTATGCATTCGCCCCGCTCCCGAGCTGGACGGCCGCGTTGGCCGCCCCCAGAAGTGATACGGAATAGTCCCGAACCAGCATCACCGGTAGCTCAGCCAGGTATTTCCGCATGTGGGGAGAGTAGTTTCGCTCGAACGTACGCATGAACCTCTGTCCATCCAAGAGGAAGGTCTCGTGCTTGGAGGAAATGCCCCCCGCCAGGTAGATTCCGCCGGAAGGCAAAAAGACCGAGGCTAGTCCCGAAACCTTGGCCGCGTAATATCGGACGAAGAGTTCCATCGTCAGCAAGCAGCGCGGACTTTTGCGGATCGCCCCGGCGATTTCCGCCGGTCTGTCCTGCTCCGGAAGCCTCAGGATGGCCGCGTCGATGCTGGATTCCTCGCCGGGGCGAGGCGAAAAGGCTATTCCGTAGGGCTCGGCCATTGCCGTATCGAACCCCGGGCCGGAGAGGAAGGAAAAAATCGACGCGATCCCCTGGCCGGAAACGGCCAGCTCGGCCCCCGGAGCGTAGGAGAGCTGGTCGGAAAGCCAGCGATGGTAGGCGTAGCTGAGCTCGTCCCAGCAGCTGAGCTCCGAATGGCCGCCCTCCGAAGGGAACGCGAGACAGCGGCCCTCCTTTTGCTTTAAAAGAAAACCGACGCCCAGTCCGGTGCCCGCTCCGACCACCAAGGCTAGGCCTTCCTTGGGCGTTGGCGGAAGACTGCCGTCGCAGTGGGGGATTTTGAGGATTTGACTAGGGTTGTCGGGGTCGAGAAGGGGGATGGCGTAGGAAATCGCGGTGAAGTCGTTGATTAACATCGCCGGAAGGCCGAATCGTTCTTCGATTTCCGAAGCCTTGATGTCCCAGGGCGCGTTGGTGAGCTGGATTTCCCCGTTTCGCACGGGCCCCGCGCCGGAGATACAGCAGATATCCGGCCTGTCCCCGATTCCCTTTTCCCGGGCCTGGAAGAGGAGTGTTTCTATTGGCTTCGCGAGGGAGCTTTCCTCCCTGGTGGAAAAGCGAAGGGCGAGCAGGATCGTAAAGTCTTCTTTCGTCCTGCGGACAAGGGCCAGGTTGGTATTGGTGCCGCCGATGTCGCCGGCGATGATCACTGAAGGCGTTCCGTTGCCGCTCATATGGCCGCTCATATGCGTTGTTCCACCCCTAAAAGACAATATCCGCTATTTCGTGGTTGCGCAGAAACCGGGCCTTGGCGGCTTCGTAGATTTCCAGATGCAGATGCTCGCCGTGGCCGGGTTTCCTGGCGTTGACCCCGGTGTTGCCGCCGTGTCCCAGGGGGTAGCCCGAGGGAATCAAGGCTCCGGGTCGAACCATTATATCGTGGAGATGAAAGTAAAGATAATATCTGCGTTGTGTGGGAGCGTAGAGGATCACGCCGTTGCCGGCCTTGGGGGTAATACCTCCGGAATGGTATTCCGACAACTCTTCGCCGCCCCGCCAGTCCGAACTGGTGCCCAGCACTATCGAGTCGGTGAGCGAAAAGAGCAGTGGACCTTTTTCGAGGCCGGTTATGGGATTTGTTTCGACTTCTTGAAGAAAGATATCCAGGGCGAAGGTGTGGGAATAATCGTATTCCGATTCCCTGGGCTTTGAAGACAGGCGGGGCAGGGTGACCCCTGCCTTGTAGTAGGCGGCTTCATCCGCCGCTTTGAGCGGATCGCCGATTCGTCCGCCGGCGGCGAGGCCTTGGGCGAAACCTTCGAAGAGGGCCTCGTAGGTGCCGCGTAAAGGCTTCATGCGGGGGACCAGTTCGACGACGTTCTGATAGTAATTACCCGCGGGCCCGTCTTCCGTGGCGTGCTCCCGGTAGTCGTCCACGTCCCGATCCCGGGCGAGCATGGCCAGGACAGCCGAGGTGGAGGGGAGGACGGAAGCGATTAGCCGTTCCGGGTTCTTGCCTGAATGAATGGCTTTTTCGACCAGGGCTTTTCCCAGAACCCTCGCGCTTCCGCCGTCCAGCGAGGCGATCTGTGGGAAAGCGATCAGCTTTTTAATGTCCGTGATGGAAAGCGAAGTTACGATGGCATCCAGGTTTCCCGCCCGGATACTTCCGAGCAAGGCTTCGATGTTCGGCGCGGGATTTTGGCTTGCCGGAAAATCTTTAGTTCGACTGCCCGATGCGGAAAGCCCCACTAACAGAATGACGCCGAAGAGAAAAACCGAAAGCGCGAATCCTACAAGGATGCGTCGTTTGGGAGGACTGAGGGCGAGAAAGGCTTGCAGGCTGAGTTTCACGGTCTTCCCCGTTTCATGGGCAGGCCCCCGCCATGGCCCGGGCGGAATAAGCGAAAAGCATCATACAGGTTATCGCGTCGTCCAGCGCCCTGTGGGATCGCCCGCGCTCAATGCCGAGCACGAAGGCCGCTTTGTCGAGGCTGTAGGAGAGAAGGTTGGGATTGGCCTGCCGCAGCAGCAGCAGGCTGTCCGCGACTTCCGCGAAGGGGCTGCCAAGGCCGAGCCGGGCGTATTCGGCATCGATAAAACTCGTATCGAAGCTCGCGTTGTGGGCTACCACAACCCGCGAAGCGATCAGAGGGCTCAGCGCGTCGATGATCTGGTTGAAATAGGGTGCCTGCGACACCTCCAAATCGGTTATTCCGTGAATATCCGTGGATGGGGCCGGAATGGACATTGCCGGGTTGATCAAGCTCGACCAGGAGTCTTCCCTCAGGAGTGCTCCCTCGGAGTCGAAGCTAAAACGCTGGATTCCTATCTCCAGCACCCTGTCCCTTCTGGGATCGAGTCCAGTGGTCTCTACGTCTATCGAACAATAGCGGCGCCGTTCCCAATCGTAGGGCAGGGGGCAGCCGGGCGAGGCATTCGCGGGAGCCGCCAACCGCTCGGCGCCGGGAGGAAGAACCCAGGCCTGGGAGGGCTTCCATCGCTCCCCCTGGCCCGTCTCCCCGGATTTGCCGTTCGTTAGAAATCTGGACCACAACGGAGCTCCGTCGGAGGGATATGGCATCGTGTCAGCCTATGACCTTCCGTATGTCGGCTTCGATAGCCTGGATCTTTTCTCTTGTCTGCGCTTTCGCCTTCTCGAGTCCCGCCGCCGGCACGTCGGTTTTGCAAAGAATATAGTATTTGATCTTGGGCTCGGTGCCCGATGGTCGTACGGTAACCAGGGTCCCGTCCCTCAGCCTCCACTGGAGCACATCGCTTTCGGGCAGATCGATCTTCCTTTTCCCGGGATTCCCGGTCTCCCATTCGAAGCCTGTTTTTATGTCCCGAATGCTCACGACGGGAATGCCTCCGAGGGCTATGGGCTGCTTGGCCCTATACGCGTCCATGATGCCGCTCATGATCTTCATTCCCTGGGGGCCCTGAAAATACTTGCTAATACCCCGTTCCTCATGGTAGCCGAATTCCTGGTATAGCTTTTCAAGCCGGTCCAGGAGACTTAATCCCTTGCTGCGCCAATACAGGGTCATCTCGGCGGTCAGGGCCGCGGCGGAAATGCCGTCCTTGTCCCGCACTTCCGGCTCTATCAGGTGGCCGTAGCTTTCCTCGGTGGCGTATATGAAATCCTTGCCCTGGGCTTCGAATTGTCGCATAAGATCGGCGATCCATTTAAATCCCGTAAGGCATTCGCGGCATTCGACGCCGTATTTTTCGGCGATCGCCGCCTGCAGGTTGGTGGTCACCACCGTCTTTATGCAATAAGGCTTTGGGGGCATGCGTCCCAGCTCGGAAAGGCTGTGGAGAATATAGTCCAAATGAAGCGAGCCGAGTTGATTCCCGCTCACCAGGATATAAGAGTCGTCCTTGCCGGGAACCGCGATCCCGAGCCTGTCGGCGTCCGGATCGTTGGCCATGACCACATCGGCTTTTTCCTTGCGCCCAAGCTCTATGGCCAGCTTAAGGGCCGCCGGTTCCTCGGGATTGGGAAAGGAGACGGTGGGGAATTCCCCGTCCGGCTCCCGCTGTTCGGGCACGGTCATCACCTTGAGGCCGAGTTCTCCCATGATTCGTTCCAGCAGCATGGCGCCGGTGCCATGAAGGGGGGTATAGACGATTTTCGCCGTCGCGGCGGCCTTTGCCATGAGCTGGGGACGCAGAAGTCTGGATTTGACCATGGCCACGTACGCATCGTCCACGGCGCCGTCGAGCATGACCAAGAGCCCCGCGGCCAGCGCCTTTTCCTTCGATATGGAGGCTGCGGAGGAAACCCCCTGTACCCGGTGGATAATCCCCTCGTCATGAGGCGGGACTACTTGGGATCCGTCGTTCCAATAGGCCTTGTAGCCGTTGTACTGAGGAGGGTTGTGGCTGGCGGTGACAACCACGCCGGTATCCGCCCCTAGGGTGCGTATCGCGAAGGATAGCTCGGGGGTGGGACGCAGGGAGGGAAAGAGATAGGCCTTGATGCCGTTGGCGGCGAAAACCAGGGCGGTCGCCAAGGCGAAATCCGCGGATCTTCGCCGGGAATCGTGGGCAACGCAGGCCGAGAGCGCCTTGCCGGGAAACTGGGTTTTTATGTAATCGCAGAGGCCCTGGGTAGCCCTGGTGATTACCAAGGTATTCATCCTGTTGTAGCCCCCGCCGATGATCCCCCTCAAACCGCCGGTGCCGAACTCCAGGTCCCGGTAGAAACGATCTTCCAGTTCCTTGTCGTCGTTTTGGGCCAGCAGGTCTTTGACTTCCTGGGCGAAGACGGGATCCTTCTCCAGCTCCGCGTATTCCCTGGCCCGGGAGATCAGGGCAGCTTTTTCCATGACAGGACTCCTTTCCAACGTGGCTGCAATGACAGCAATACTAGGTCTAAGACGAGTATAAATGCTCCCGGGATTTTGCGCAATCAACACAGCTGGCGGCAAGCTGCGAGCTGTGTTGGCGCTATTAAGGAAGCGCTTAAAGCGCGGAGTCCATACCTAAACAGCATCCGGAAAAAAAGCGCGATCATCTGCGGGGTACGAAGCTCCCGGGCGAATCAAAATACCTAAGCAGGTCCAGGGGAGCCTCCAGAAGCGCCGCCGCTCCTCCTGCGGTCATTTCCTCCCGGGAGCGATACCCCCAGACTGCTCCCAGAGGAAGCATGCCCGCCGCCAGCCCGGTTTTCATATCGACGCCCGAGTCTCCTACGAAACACCATTCGGAGGAGGGAATTCCGGAGTGCGCGACAATGGACAGGGCCGCGGTGGGATCGGGTTTGTGGGGCATGGAAGGCTTGTTCCCTTCGGTGACAAAAAAATCCCTCTCCGGGAACAGCGAGCGCACAATGCGCTTAACCATTCTATCGGGCTTATTGGAGAGCACCGCGAGAAGTATGCCTCGCCCGCTCAGGGCTGTAAGCAGTTCGGGTATTCCCGGAAAGGGACGGGTAAGGTCGAGAAAGTGCTCGGAATAGAGTTCTTCCGCCTCGGCGTTGATGCGTTCCACCAGGGTATCGTCGGCCGCGGCTTCGGGGGGAATCGCCCTCCTGGTGAGGGCGAGAAAACCGTTTCCCACCATGGTTTTATACCGCTCCACGGGGAATACGGGATATCCGTGGGATTCGAGCACCCTATTGAACGCCCCGCCAAGGTCCTCGATTGTATCGGCAAGTGTTCCGTCAAGATCGAAGAGGACGGCTCGGGGGGAGGGGATCATCCCGGCCTGCCATCGCCGTCCAGATCGGCATCCTTGCCTCCGGCCAGTCGGAAAGCCGATTCTTTTTCGGAGATTTCCCTTTCGATCGCCTTGAGCTGGTTGAGCAGCTCTTCGATGCCCTGGGAGCTGGAGCCGATCATGGGTTCGCCTTTTTCCACCAGAAGCTCATAGACATTTGCCCCTAGCCGCGAGGTTAAGGACTGGGCTTTCTGGCGGAGCCGAAGGATTTCGATTCTGAGCCTGCCCATCTCGCTCCAGGTCTGCGCCTGGGCCCCGGCCTTGTTCAGGAATTCCTTGGATCCGTCGAAGGTCTTTTCCAGAAAGGATTTTAGATTATCCGAAAACGCCATAGGTTCCTCCGTTCCCATAAAATAAAGAATTCGCGACGTGACAGTAAAGAAAGGAGTCGCTATATTGTACTCAAAGGAGGCGTGCAATGTCGATATTCTACACGCTCTTCATTGTGGGCTGTCTCTGGTGGCTGGGCTTCGCCCTGGTCGCCATAGTGAGAAAACAGAAACCCGTATTTCTCCTCCTTCTGGTTCTCGGCATAGCCTGGGCGGCGCTCGGTTTGGTCCTGGCGGGATGGGAAGAGCCGGTCGCCGCGGTCATATTCGCCCTGCCTGTGTTGATCATGGTGCCTATGATGCGCATCATCAACGAATACCAGCGGGGAGTTCTCTTCAGGCTCGGAAGGATGATGGCCGTGGTCGGACCCGGCTTCAATCTTATTCTGCCCTTCGGTTTGGATGTCATGCGCAAAGTGGACATGAGAACCTTTACCATCGACGTGGCAAAGCAGGAAGTGATCACCAGGGACAACGTGCCGGTGGTGGTGGATGCGGTGGTCTACTTCAACGTGTTCGATCCTACCATGGCGGTGAACAAGGTGGCCGACTACACGAAAAGCACCAGTCTTCTGGCCCAGACTATTCTAAGGTCCGTCCTGGGGCAGCACGAATTGGATGAGATGCTGGCCAAGAGGGCGGAGCTGGGGCAGATACTCAGGCAGCTTCTGGACGAGGCCACCGATCCCTGGGGCATTAAGGTGACGGCGGTGGAGATAAAGGCGGTGGAGTTGGCCGAAACCATGAAACGGGCCATGGCCAGGCAGGCCGAGGCGGAACGGGAGCGGCGGGCGAAGGTCATAGCGGCGGAGGGCGAGCTCCAGGCCTCCGAAAAGCTCGCTCAGGCGGCCACGGTCATGTCCCAGGCCCCTTCGTCGATACAGCTGCGCTACCTGCAGACCCTTTCGGAGATAGCGGTGGAGAAGAACTCCACGATCGTGTTTCCCCTGCCTATCGAGTTCCTCAAGCATTTTTCCCAAAAGACCGAGGGAGATGCAAAACCATGAAGTGCCCCCACTGCGGCAGCCTGGAAGACAAGGTTATCGACTCCAGAAGTCTGGCCAACGGCGAGGCTATCAGGCGCCGCAGGGAGTGCATTTCCTGCGGCCTCCGTTTCACGAGCTACGAGCGTATCGAGGAAAAGCCCCTCATGGTGGTCAAACGGGACGGACGCAGGGAGCCGTTCGAGCGGATCAAGATCGAACGGGGGCTTGTCAGGGCGCTGGAGAAACGACCGATATCCCAGATGTCCATCGAAAACCTGGTGAACGAGATTGAGGACGAGGCCGCCCAGATGGCCAAGGCGAGCAATGAAATTTCCACCGAGGCTATAGGCGATATGGTGCTTCGCAGGCTCTATGTCCTGGATAAGGTGGCCTACATACGATTCGCCTCCGTCTATAGAAAATACGAGACGGCCGATCAGTTCCTGAGGGAGATCGAGCTTCTCAGCGGCAGGGAAAGCGGGAAGGGGGGGGCGTAGCGTTCCGGGGCCGAAGAGGCTGAACATGATCCATGCTCGGGGAAAAAAGGGGTCGGCGCTTTGGCGCCGACCCCTTTTATATCGGACAAATGAACGCTTAGCTTATTCCTCTTCGGCCTCGGCGGTCCTGAATGCCTGGGCTGCCTTGATCACGTCCTCGGCGATCTTGCCGGTGATCGGCGAGTAATGGGAGAACTCCACTTCGAAGCTGCCGGTGCCGGAGGTCATGGACCTGAGGTCGATGGCATAGCGCAGGAGTTCGGCCTGGGGAGCCTGGGCGTCCACCTGGATGATGCCGCCGCCAATAGGATTCTGACCGGAGATGCGGCCCCGCCTACCGGAAAGATCGGACATGACATCGCCCAGATTCTTCTCCTCGACGAATACCGTCAGGTTCATAATGGGCTCGAGGAGAACGGGATTGGCGGTTTTGGTGGCCTCGCGGAAAGCTCCGCGGGAGGCGATTTTGAAGGCCATTTCGGAAGAATCGACGGGGTGTTCCTTGCCGTCGGTGATGGCGGTTTTTACATCCACGACGGGATAGCCTGCGACCACGCCCGATTCCATGGCCTGTTTGATGCCCTTTTCGATGCCGGGCAGGAACCCGCGGGAAACCGATTGGCCGAACAGCTTGTTTTCGAATTCATAGCCAGTTCCCCGCTCCAGGGGTTCGACCTCGAATACGACCCTGGCGTACTGGCCGTGGCCGCCGGTCTGCTTCTTGTGGGTATACTCGGCGCCGGACTTTTTGGTGATCGTCTCGCGGTAGGCCACACGAGGGATCCGGGTTTCGGCCAGAATTTTGGCCTGGTTTTTGATTTTTTCGAGAATCATGTTGATCTGGAGCTCGCCCATTCCCGCGATGACCGTTTCCTTGGTCTCGGTGTTGTAGGCCACCTGGAAGGTGAGATCCTCTTCGGCCGCCTTGTAGAGCAGTTCGTTGAGCTTGTCCTCTTCCTTCTTGTTCGTCGCCGATATGGCGATGAGATGGACGGGGGTTGGCAGCTTCAAGGGGTTGAAGGCGAAGGGTTTTTCCATGGCGGAGATCGTGTCGTTGGTCTTGAGGCTGGCCGACTTGGCGATGATGCCGATATCTCCGGCGGGAAGCGTGGCGCTGTCCACGATCTTCTTGCCCTGGGCGGTGTAGAGCTTGGAAAGTTTTTCCTTCTTGCCGTCCCGCACGTTCACCACTTCGAGGTCGGGGCCGAGGCCTCCGGTGATCACCTTGACGAAGGAAAGCCTGCCGGAGAACTGGTCGATCTGGGTCTTGATGACAATGGCGGCGGCGGGCTTGGAGGGATCGACGCTCACTTCCACATCATTGCCTTCGGCGTCCTTTACGGTTTCGGAAGCCAGGGCCAAGGGGGAGGGCGCGAGGGCGATGACAAAGTCGAGCAGGGCCGCGGATCCGGAATTCTTGAGTCCCGAGCCGGCGAAAGCCGGGACGATCTTGGCCGAGGCGAGGGCTTCCTTTAGGCCTTTTAGCATATCTTCCTGGTTGAGTTCGCCTTCCAGAAGATATTTCTCCATCAATTCGTCATCACCCTCGGCGGCGGCTTCGAAAAGCTGCGTCCTGGCGGATTCGACCGCATCGTTGAACTCGGCGGGGATCTCGGAGGGTACTTCTTTCGTCTCGCCTGAAGCCGGCTTTACGTAGGCTTTGCGGTTGATCACATCGATAACGCCGTTGAAGGCAGGGCCTTCTCCCATGGGGATCGTGACGGGCACCGCGCTTATCTTGAATTTTTCCTTAATGTCCGCCAAGGCCGTGGCATAGGACGCCCGTTCCTCGTCCATGCGCGTGACGAATACCATTCTGGGTTTCCGACGGGAATCCAGGTTTCTCCAGAGTTTGATTGTTTCGATTTGCACGCCGGTTTTGGCGTCGATGAGCATGAGGGCGCTCTCGCAGGCGCGGAAGGCGAGAATAACCTCGCCGACGAAATCGGAGGATCCGGGGGTGTCGATAAAGTTGATCTTGTTTTCCCCGAGGAGACAGTGGGTCAAGGTGGATCTGACCGAAATTTTCCGGGAAATTTCTTCCTCGTTGTAATCGCTTACCGTCTTGCCGGATTCGATGGTCTCCGGTTTGGCTATGGAGCCACCCTGAAAGAGAATGTGTTCTAGCAGCGTTGTCTTACCGGTGCTCCCGTGACCGGCTATGGCAATGTTCCTGATCTGGTCGGTTGCGAACGACATATATACTCCTTGCAGGGTGGAAAATGTGGTGGATCCTTAAATTTTGTATAAGGAAACCCGTGTATTATAAATGATAATTGGCAGCTGTCAACAGCCTGATTATATTGACACTGGCGTCTTTTTCGGTCTAGCGTAGCCCCTGACCGTACGGGACGTAGCCTAGGGGCTAAGGCGTCTGCTTTGGGAGCAGAAGATCGGCGGTTCAAATCCGCCCGTCCCGAAGCTTCGCAACCTCAAGGCTCCGCCTTTCGGTTGCGTACGAATTCGTCGCTGCGCGACGAATTCGATCTGGGTGATAGACGGTGAGACGATGCGGGCTGCAAGCAGTCCGCCCGTCCCGAAGCAGAGCGATTTATCAGGACGTCCTTGCGACGGGCGGGCTTTTCAAGTCCGCCCGTCCCGAAGTCGGTGGTTTGTCAGGACGCCCCAGCGACGATGCGGGCTCTGGCGAGTCCGCCCGTCCCGAAGCTTCGCAACCTCAAGGCTCCGCCTTTCGGTTACGTACGAATTCGTCGCTGCGCGACGAATTCAGGCTGAGTTGGTAGTCGATGCGCGCGGGATTGGTAGCAATCTCAAGGTCGAAGATCGCGAAGCGGTGGTTGAAGTCGCATACGCGAGTTGCGAAGCAACTCGAAGTTGAAGATCGCGGAGCGATCTTCATACGGGATCATAGCTCAACTGGATAGAGCAACTGCCTTCTAAGCAGTAGGTCGGGGGTTCGACTCCCTCTGGTCCCATTATTGTTCCGTGGATGTGTTTTCGTATACCGTTTCACCGGCGATGACCGTCTTTTTGATCGCCAGCGGTTCTCCCGTTTTCCCGAGCCTGAAGAGCACCATATCCGCCGGCGCCCCTGGCGAAAGAACATCGAACTGCTCGCCCAGCGAAAGTATCCTCGCCGGGTTTTTTGTGCAGAGCGCGATGGTCTCGGCGAGCGACGCTTCGGTCGAACGCATGAACGTCGGAATATCCCAATCGAGCAGATGCCCCGCTCCCGCCAGGAAAGAAGTGCCGGCGAGCCCGATATGGCCGTTGGGGAAAAGTTCGACCTCAAGGTTGCCCCAGCGGAGCCGTCCCGGCTCGAGCCCCGCCGGCGCGGCGATATCGCTCACGAGAACGAGCTTGTCGAGCCCCTTGGCGCGGGCAAACACCTTCAGCACCGATGGCGGCACGTGGAAGCCGTCGGCGATGATCCCCGCGGATAGTTCGTCCGCGGCGAGCTGTTCCCACAGATAGTTCCGGAGTCGGGGGAGGGTCGCGTGGCTCCCGTTGCCCAGGTGGGTGGACAGAGAGCAGCCCGCCGAGATCGCCTCACGAATTATCTCGGGCGAGGCGGCGCTGTGGCCTATGGCGACGACGCAGCCGCCGGTCGCCACTTTCCGGATGAACTCGAGCGCTCCTCTGCGCTCCGGCGCGAGGGTGACAATTTTTATGAGGCCCTCGGCCGCTTCTTGCCATTCGAGGAACTCGTCGTAATCGGGATCCCGGACATAACGGGGATCGTGCGCTCCCCGGGGACCATCCTCGCCCGAGATGAAGGGCCCTTCGATGTGTACGCCGGGAATGGCGGAGGCTATCGTGCGCGAGTCTCGGCGCGCCTTCGCTATGGCCCGGAGATTGTCCAGTATCTGCGCTTTGGGACGGGTGACAATGGTGGGGATATGCTGCGTGACGCCCGCTGACGCGAGTCCCTCGACAAGGCGCCGTATCCGCACGGAATCGAGTTTCCCCTCGCTGTAGTCGTCGCCCCTGAATCCGTTCACCTGCATGTCCAGGAAACCATGGCAGAGATAGGGAAGATCATCGTCCGGGGCGCCGACGCCCCCCGGCGGACTTTCTATTCGCGCGATGGCTCCGCTTGACGTGGACACTTCCAGAGGCGAGCCTGTCGCAGGATCGATACCTTGAAGCCTCATCGCACAGCTCCCGCAGCTGGGTTCCCGATAGCGCTTCGAGCGCTCATGTTCTTCTGTACCCAGGACAAGGGGTCGGAGAAATGCCTGACGAGGACGCTCCGCACTACCTCGGGCTGCCGGGCTCGCAGGGTGTCGACGATCCTGCGGTGATCGAGGACAAATTCCTCTCGATCGGCGGTTTGGTAGTTATAGATCGAAATGAAACGGTGCTGTAGGCCTGAAAACAGGGAGATCAGTTCGAGGAGAAAGGAGTTGCCGGAGTGGCAGTAAAGGCCGCGGTGGAATTCCGTATGGGCGTCGACAAGATCGTCTTCTGAGGCGCCGCAGGCGATCTGCGATTCCATGCGCGCGATGAGCGCGTCCAACCTTGAAAAATCTTCCTCGGTGAAGAGGAAGACATCGCGCGCCAGAAAGTCGGATTCAAGGTATATGCGTACCTCGAGAAGGTCCTTGAAGCTCCTGAGACTTGGCTTGATGTTATAATCGAAGTTCGCCATGGCGGCGTCGAAGTTGAACTCTCTCAAGTAATGCCCCTTGCCCTGTATGGATCTCACCACGCCGAGTTCCTGCAATCCCTTCAGGGCTTCGCGGACCACGGTCCGGCTTAGTTCGAGGGTTTCGGAGAGTTCTTTTTCGGTAGGGAGGAAGTCGCCGCTTTTCAGGTCCTTTTCCTGTATATATCGCTTGATGTAAGCGCGCGCCAGGTCGAGACGGTTGACGGTGTTAGCCTTTCTCATTCTTGTATCCCGATGGTATCATCATTGTATGACAATTATGCGTTATAACGCGTTTTGCCTATTATGTCAAATATGGAATCCGCCCTTGGAGCCGTTTGACGCCTATCGGAATTAAATATTTAAAACAAAAAACTTTATGCATAACAATAATACTATTTATCAACCTTCCGGCACTTTTTGTTTGACAGGTCAGCAAAGCTGGCTATAATGATGTTGTCTTACAACACTGGAGAGAGTCACCGCAGGGAGTGGCGCGGGAGTCTTATGTCGAAGTATGCCGAACAGTACTTTCGGAAAGTCACCTCGATGTTCGAGCAAACGCTCTCCGAAAGTTCGGAGGCGATCGGAAGGGCGGCCGCTCTCATGGGCGCGGCGATCGTCGCCGACGAACTGATCCACGTGATCGGCACAGGCGGCCATTCCAACTTGGGCGCCGAGGAGATGTTCTGGAGGGCGGGCGGGCTCGTTCCCGTGGACGCGCTGCTCGATCCAGGTACCTCCCTCATGCACGGCGCGCTGCGGTCCAACAAGGTCGAGCGCACGGGCGGATACGCCAAAGCCGTTCTTGACTCCTACAATATCGTCGACGGCGTACTCGTCATCGTCAACGCCTACGGAATCAATACCATGACAATCGAGGTGGCGCTCGAAGCGAAGCAAAGAAGCGTACCGACGATCGGCGTTACCTCCCGAGCCTTCGGCGAGAACGTCCCTCCCGGACATAAGGCCCGCCATCCGAGCGGGAAAAACCTCTGCGACATCGTCGACGTCTTCGTCGATTCGCATATGCCCTATGGCGACGCGCTGGTGGATTTCGAGGGCCTGGGGCAAAGAGTCGCGCCAAGCTCGACTCTGGCCAACTGCTTTACCGTGAACCTTCTTGTCGTGGAGACGGTGAAGTACCTCCTCGACCGGGGCTTCGAGCCGCCGCTCTGGCAGAGCGCGAACGTGCCGGGAGGGGAGGAGGCGAACGAAAAGTACCAAAGAAAGTATGGAGGGCGGATAAAGCACCTTGCCTGAGCTGTCGTGGGTTCCGAAACGCCCAAGGGGAAATGAAATCGGTTGAAGCGATTCAACGGAATCATAGAAAGGAGGCCTACAATGAAGAAATCTCGCGTTGCGGTCCTGGTTTTACTGTTCGTCGTCGGCGTCTCGCTCTTCGCGGCGGACAAACCGGTCAAATTGTCGCTTTGGTCCGGGTATCCGGAGATGGAGCCGCTTTTCAAGCATGCCGCGGCGGAATACAAGAAACTCCACCCCAACGTCGACATCGATGTGCTCACCCATCCCTTGCGGGAGTACGAGCAAAAGTTGTCGGCGACGATTCCCTCGAACACCGCCGCCGATGTGCTCGATGTTTCCGGTTACGCTTTGCAGAAATTCGTCGAGGCTGGTTTTATTCCCAAGACGCCTTCGAAACTCGAAGCCTATGTGAACAAGGCCGGCAGGTACACCGAATTCACGAAGCAGAGCATGACCTACAAAAACACGCTCTACGGCGTTCCCTTCTTCCAAGGCAAGACAGCCCTGTATTGGAATGTGGACATGTTCAAGGCCGCGGGCCTCACGCGCGCCCCCCAAACCTATGCCGAGATGGCCGAATACGCCAAGAAGCTCGCCGTCTACGATAAGAACGGCAATCTGGTGCGGAGCGGCCACAGCCTCCGGCTTTCCGGTCAGGGCTCCGGCCTCGCCGAAAAATGGTGGTTCGTGCTTTTCCCGATGGGCGGCACCATAATCGAGCCGGGCAAGGAGGCGGGGAAATATCACGCGGGATACAACAACGATGCGGGCAGGAAGGCGCTCACCTACTACATCGATGCCGTGTACAAGGATAAATGGGACTCCTTCAAGATCAAGCACGATGCCGAGGCCTTCGAACTCGAGCAGACGGCCATGTTCCTCCGCGAGTCCTGGGTCATAGGCGATATCGCCCAGAAGGCTCCCAAGCTCAACTATGCGACCGCTCCTGTTCCCAGCGATATGCGGGCGGGAAGAATTACCAATTTGCAGAATCTTTACGTGACGAAATCCTGCAAGAATCCTGACGTCGCCTGGGATTTTATCGAATTCCTCGTGAACGACGACAACCAGCGCTGGATGCTCGACAACGTGGGCTGGCTCCCCTCAAGGCAGGATGTGGACTTCTCCGGGATACTCGCAAGAAAACCGCAGCTCAAGGGCTTTGTGGAGATGCCCGCCGGGTTCCAGGAATACGGCTACGTTCCCATCGCCGTCTTCGACGAGCTGCTCACCAAGCTTGCGGAGAGGTTGGCCATGGCCTTCCTTGATTCCTCGCTCGAGGGGAATCCGAAGGCGATCGCCAAGGTGATCTCCGACGCGGCCGATGAGACGAACGCTATCCTCACGAAGGCCAAGCTCTTTAGCGAGTGATCCACACATGACGGCCGCGAGGCGTGGCTTCCGGGCGCCGGTTCGCCCGGAAGCCACGCCTCGATCCGTCCCAAAGGCGCGTTTACGCGCGCGGGAAGACATTTATCGGTGAAAACTCTATGAAGCGGGAACGACACAGCCGGTTGCTCAACAGAATGGCAAGACAGCGGTATCTTTTCGTCTACTGCGCCCTCATTCCCATCGTCGCGATGTACGCGTTATTGCGGATCGTGCCGATCGCGCAGAATATGCTTTACAGCTTCTTCGACTCCAGCATAGGTAACCCCCTCGCCGAGTTCGTCGGCCTGCGCAACTACAAAGAACTCTTTACCGACAAGCTCTTCGGCGTGTCGATACGGAACACGACCTACTTCGCCTTTTTCGTGACCCTCTGCGGCGTGTTGACCGCCCTGTTCGTGGCCCTGCTGCTGTCCCGGCCGACGAGGCTGAGCGCCCTCTATGAGACAGCCTTCTTCCTCCCGGTGATAACTCCCATGGTGCCGGTCGCGGTTGTATGGAAATGGATATACGACCCCACCTACGGACTTCTGAACTACATCCTCTCCTGGTTCGGAATTCAACCCGTCGCCTGGCTCGTCTATCCTCGGACGGCGCTTCTGGCGATCATCATCATGAGCGTCTGGAAGATCGTGGGATACAATATGATCATTTTCCTCGTGGGGATACGCGACATACCGGAAACCTACATCGAGGCCGCGATGATCGACGGGGCTTCGAAGTTTCAGATACTCCGGAAGATAACGTTGCCGCTTCTCAGGCCGATACTCCTCCTCGTGATCGTTATCACCACTATCAATTCGTACAACGTGTTCACCCAGGTCTTCATCATGACCTCCGGCGCGCAAGGAGCGCCGGGCGGCGCGGTGCGCACCCTTGTGTTCGACATCTACGAGAACGCCTTCCGCTATTTCAAGACGGGCTACGCGGCCGCCGAGGCCGTGATGCTGCTTCTCATCATCCTCGTCCTCACCGCCATCCAGTTTGGCCTGGGAGGGAAGAATCCGAAACAGAAGAGGCGGGTCGCTTCATGAAAAGAAAATACTTCTCCGCGGGCACGCTGGCCCTGCATATCCTGCTGCTCACAGGCTCCGTCGTGATGGTCCTTCCCTTCGTATGGATGCTCTCCACCTCCTTCAAGCCGCCCTCGGAGGTTTTGAGCTGGCCCCCGCAATTCATTCCGAAGACCTGGACGATCGCGAACTACGTCGCTGTGTTCAAGACAGCGCCCTTTCTTCGTTTTTTCGCGAACAGCCTCCTCGTCTCGATCGTCTCGACGGCGAGCATCCTTATTTCCTCGACGCTGGCGGGCTACGTGTTCGGCAAGTTCGATTTTCCCTTCAAAAACCTTCTCTTCATAGTCATTCTCGCCACGGCCATGGTACCCTTCGAGACCTACATGATCCCTCTTTATCTGCGAATGGTGCAGTTCGGCTGGGTCAATAAGTTCGCCGGCCTCGTGGCGCCCTATCTGGTGATGAGCTATGGGATCTTCTTCATGAGGCAGAACGTGCATACCACGATCCCCGACGAGCTCATCGACGCGGCGCGGATAGATGGGCTTTCGGAGTTCGGCATTTACCGGAAGATCGTCCTCCCTCTGCTTTCCGGCTCATGCAACGCGTTGGCGATATTCGCCTTCATGCAGAGCTGGGCGGCCTTCATCTGGCCGCTTATCATAACGAGCAGCAGGGAGCTATGGACCATGGAGCTGGGACTCGGCATGTTCCAGTACCGGTTCTCCATCGATCTGGGGCCCATCAACGCGGGCTCGGTGCTCTCCATCTTTCCGGTGCTCGTGGTCTTTCTTCTGCTACGGAAGAATATCGTAAAGGGGATAACCCTCACGGGAATGAAGGCCTAGACCCCCTGCCGGAAGCTCCGGGCCCCGCGGGTCGCAAAGCCCTGACATCGGGCGTCAAAGAAGATTAAAATTAAGAAAAGGTTTACCTATGGAAACACTATCGAAGCCATTTATTAGGCTTGCGCCGAGCGTTTTGCGAAAAATGGCGCTCGCGCGCCTCTGCCCGGAAATACGTTCCATCGTGGCGCCGACTATCGCGACGGCGGCGAGGCGATGCGCGGAAGGCCCGGGCGCGCCCGGCTGGATCGACATGAAATTCGATCCAGCGGACGGAAGGGAGCGGGATGCCTTTCTGTCCTTCTATCGGAAGGACAGGGTCTACGGCTGGATTCAGGGAAGGGCTTTGGAATCCTTCGCCGCGCACCTTTGCTGGGCCGAGGGTCTGTCCGGGCACAGGGTCTTCGATCAAGGACTGGCGCGCGCCGCGGCGGAAAGGCTCTACCGGAAGATCATGGAGACCTGTTTCCTTCCCGGCGTCGCCGTGCCGAGCGCCTCCTTCGTCATGGACCCCTCGGGCGCCCCGCTGGGACGCGGGTTCGGTCCCGGCGCGACGACGCTGACACAGCTCTTCGTGCTGAGGGGTATCCTCGCCTACGCCTCCTACGCGGGCTACCCCGAGGACGCGGCGCGCGCGGCGGCGGCGCTCAGGACGGTCGTCGACGCCGCGCTCCGCGGGGAATGCCTGGACGACCAGATGAAGTTCGACGGGTTCGGCGGCGAGTCCTATGACCAGGAGAGGAGGGGCTACGAGGGGCAGATGATCTCGATCGGCGCCTGCGAACTCCTCCTCGCGCAGTCCGGGAGCCCCGAAGATGCCGCGCGTGGCCTGCGCTGCGTTTCGGAGGTTCTCGATCGTTTCCTCCTGCGGGGAAAGGATGGTCAGCCTTTCATCATCGACGCGCTGGACGGGCGCGGCGGCCCGCTCAGGGAAGGCGGGCGGCTCAGGGTGAATCCCGGTCATGCGATCGAGTTTGTCGGGCTCGCCCTGCAGTTCATGAGACGGGCGGCGCGTATGGGCTTCGATCTTTCCGGTGGCTCCCCTGGACGGGCCGCCGAAATCGCCGAGATAAAGGCCAACCTCAAGGCGGTGGCGCTCGGATGCGACCGGGCGGGGAGGGCGCCCCATGGGGGGATCGTCCGGAGCATCGACGCGGAGACGCTGGAGGTCCTGAACGGTACCTGCCCCTGGTGGTCGAGTTTCGAGGCGGCCAGGACTTTCGGCGAACTCTACGCGGGCGCGTGCGATGATGCCTTCAGGGAACGGTGCCTTGAGGGCATCGGGTCCTATCTCTCGTGCATCGCGGAGGTCTATCTCGCGCCCTCCTCGATTGGTATCCCCGTGCAGACCGTTTCCTTTGAAGGGAAAGTAGTGCCGATAATTCCGGCGACCCCCGACATCGACGCGGGCTATCATACCGGCATACCCCTCCTCGACCTCTACGGGATCGCGGGCGCCGAGTGCGGCCTGCGCTGCGGCGCGGGCGAGCGGCGTCTGCCCCCGCGGCTCGGGGCAAGGCTCCAGGGCCACATCGCGAGGACGAAGCCAGCCGACGGGGAACTCGACCCCCTGCGGGCGCGCTGCCTGTGGATGGAATCGGCCCGGGACCGGGCGCTCTTTCTCTCGGCGGACATCCTGGAGTTTTCGGGAGTCTGGGCGGAGGCTTTCATAGAGAGGGTCTGCCAGCGATACGGTCTGGCCGCGGAGTCCGTATTCCTCATGGCCACTCACACGCATACCGCCCCCTGCGCCATCGACCTGGGACTCCTCGGGGCGGACCGGGCCTTCCTGGAAGAACTGGCCGAGGCGATGCTGGGCGCGATCGAGGAGGCGAAGGGGCGCTTGGAGCCCTCGGTTCTTCTGACGGGGGCTTCGACGGCAAAGGTGGGCGTGAACAGGCGCGTCCGCGACCCGGCGACGGGAAAGATCGCGATGAGGCCGAACCTCGGCGGGGAGAACGACGAGGAGGTTCTCTGCGTTTTCGTGTTCGGCGAGGACGGCGGGCTCAGGTCCGCGCTCTTCAACGTATCCGTCCACCCCACGACCCTGGGCGTCGCCATTCACCATATTTCGGCGGACTACCCCGGCCGGGCGGCCGCCTCGCTGGCGCGCAATTTGGGCGGAGGGCTGGTGGCCATACCGGTGCAGGGGGCCTGCGGGGACATACGTCCCAAGGTGCTCGGCCCGGGAGGGATGGAGTTCGCCGAGGGGAGTCCGGCCGACGTGGAACGGCTGGGCGACGCGGTGGCCGGGGCGGTCCGCCGCGCCCTCGGGCAGTCGCTCGCGCGCCACGCGGCGGGGAAGCTTCCCCTGGTGGACGGTGGAGGACTCAAGGTGATCTCGAAGGTTGTTGAGCTGCCCTTCGCTTTTATCCCCGGCGTCGAGGAGCTGAGCCGGATAGAGGAGGAGTCGCGGCGGGAGATCCGGCGGATCGCGGCTGGGCAGGGCTCCGAAGTCGGCTTCGCGGGAAGCCACGAAAACCCGGCCCTCGCCGCTCAAACCTATCTCGCCTGGGCGAAAGGCCTGAAGGAGAAGTCCTTCGGGCCAGAGGGACGTTACGCCGGCGCGGAGGGCGTCCGGGCCAGATTCTCGCTTTGTTCGCTGGGGCCCTCGTTGCGCCTCTTCTCGATTCCCGGCGAGGCGTTCTGCGCCATCGGAAAGCAGCTCAAACGCTTAGGCGGAGCCACCACGATCATCTGCGGCTACTGCGCGGGCACCGTGGGCTACATACCGACAAAAGAAGCCTTCGCCGAGGGCGGTTACGAGGTGGAGTCGGCATACCGGTACTATGGGCAGCCCGCCCCCCTCTCGCCGGAGACCGAAAGGATAATCTATTCCCTATTCGAAGGGATGCTGGAAGAAGCGAGGTCAGGCCGGCTTGGCTTGGCGTGAACTGCGCCCCCGGCTATTACAGGGGTACCTGTGGCCTTTCGGCCATGGTGAGGGGAAGGCCGGGGGGCGAAACGCTTAACTTGGACGGTGCGCGCGGATCTGGGCCTGCACCAGCGAGTCGCAGCGCTCGTTGTCGGACTCGCCCGCGTGGCCTTCCACCCACCGGAAGGAGGGACCCAGCTCCCGGGCTAATGCGTCCAGCTCCATCCAGAGATCCTGGTTTTTAACAGGTTTCTTGTCCGCGGTTTTCCATCCCCGGGCTTTCCAGGAGGGAAGCCAAGAGCAAAGGCCGTTTTTGACATATTGCGAGTCGGTAAAGACGATAATACGGGCGATGAGCCATTCGGGATCGGTTTTCCCCCGCTTCCCGCCATCCCGGTCCATCGACGCGAGCTTGGCGGCGACCTGGCGCCGCCTGGACGAAAGGTAGCCGAGCGCTTCTATGACGGCCCGCAGTTCCATCCGGTTGTTCGTGGTGTCGGCTTCGAAACCCGAGACTTCCTTGAGCCGGGAATCGTAGCGCATTACGTAAGCCCAGGCGCCGGGCCCCGGGTTGCCGGAACAGCCGCCATCGGTGTGCACGATTATTTCGCTCATCACCCCATGATGACAGAAAGCCGCGGTCTCGGCAATCGAGGCGGTTTTTCGCCCGCCGCCGCCCGGGCCGGAACGTTGAACGAGACCGCCGGTATTGTATAAGACCACGCCGAGTAATACACTGTTCTGTCATGTTAAAAGAATACAGAACCATCCTTCCATATTTGAAAAAGTACCGTCTCTTCTACGGACTTGGCATCTTTTTTCTCGTGGTGGTGGACGCCGCGCAGGTTTTTATTCCCCGTCTCATAAAACGGGCGGTGGATGTGATCGCCGGTGGCGGCTATGTGATGGCCGATGTCCTGGTGCCCGCTTTGTTGATGGTAGGCATCATGGCCCTGATCGCCGTCGGACGTTATTTCTGGCGTTACTTCATCATCGGCGCTTCCCGGCGTATCGAGGCGGAGCTGAGGAACAAACTCTTTGCCCATTTCATGGAAATGTCCTCGGACTTTTTCCAGGACAATAAAACCGGCGATCTGATGGCCAGAGCGACCAACGACATGAACGCGGTCCGCCAATCCATCGGCATGGGTTTCGTTTCCTTCGTGGATGGTATTTTTATGTCCTCCCTTATTCTGATCGCCATGATCTCCGACAACGCCTCGGTCGCCCTGTATACGGTGCTTCCTCTGCCCTTGGTGACTGTGCTGATTCTCTTTTTCGGCAAGATGGTGGGCCGGCAATTCAAAAGGGTCCAGGAAGTCTACTCCAAGCTCTCGGACATCGCCCAGGAGACTATCTCGGGCATGCGGGTGGTAAAGGCCTTTGTGAAGGAAAGGTATTTTTCGGCCCGCTTCTCCCAGACTAACGACAGTTATCGGGATGTCACCATGGAATTGGTGAAAACCTTCGGACTCTTTTTCCCCCTGATTTCCTTTCTCGCGGGATTGAGCACGGCGATTCTCATATTGGCCGGCGGCGGAGCGGTGATCGCCAACAAGATGAGTCCCGGTGACATAATCGCTATGATCGCCTATCTGGAAATGCTCATCTGGCCGATGATGGGCGCCGGCTTTACGGTCAACCTGATACAGCGGGGCTCGGCGAGTCTCAAGCGGATCAACGAGGTCCTGGACAGGAAAAGCGCGATCCTCGAGGCTCCGGATGCCCTGGATATCCAACCTTCGGGCGGCCTGGAGGTGAAGGATCTGGAGTATTCCTATGTTCGGGATGGGGCGAAGGTGCTTCAGGGTATTAGCTTTAGGGTGGGCGAGGGCGAGACCCTGGGCATTCTCGGCAGGGTGGGCTGCGGCAAGTCGACCCTGCTTAAGCTCCTGCCCAGGCTTCTCGATCCAGGGGAGGGAAAGGTGTTTTTCGGAGGCAGGGACAGCGGCGCCTATACGCTTTCGGCGCTGCGCAGCGTCTTCGGCTTCGTGCCCCAGGAATCCTTTTTGTTCTCGGCCTCGGTGAGGGACAATATTCTCTTCGGCGTGGACGGCTGTTCGGACGAGCGCTTCCGGCGGCTTTCCGAGATCGCGTCGCTGGACAGGGACTTAAGCCTCTTCCCGGCGGGCTGGGATACGATCGTGGGGGAGCGGGGTCTGACCCTCTCGGGCGGCCAGAAACAGCGGATCGCCATAGCCCGCGCCCTGGCCCTGGATCCGGGGATACTGGTCCTGGACGACGCCCTTTCAGCCGTGGACGCGGAGACGGAGGAGCGGATTCTCAAAAACCTCCTTGTGGAACGAAGGGGCAGAACCAATATTCTGGTTTCCCATCGGGTTTCAACCCTGCGTCACGCGGACAGAATTCTTGTCCTGGACGGCGGGAAGATGTTGCAGTACGGCAGTCACGGCGAACTGATGAAAGATAAAAAGGGCTTCTACGCCGAGATCGCCCGCTTGCAGGAATTGGAGACCGAAATGTCCTCCGGTTCCCAGGAAGGGGGACGCTAGGATGGCCGAATTTTTCGAAACCGACGACGTCACCAAGGGCTACGATTCCACCATAACTTCCCGGATTCTCTCCTACATGAAGCCCCATAGGGGCATAGCCATCGCGGCATTGCTGGCTTTGATCGTAAGCACCGCCGGCGAGCTTTTGAGCCCCGTGCTGATTCGGCGGGCTATCGATGACGCCCTTATGAAGACCTGGTTTTCTGTTTCCGCCGGCGTTGAAGGCAGCGTACTCAAGCTCTCCGGGTCTGACCCCCGCATCGGAGACAGGATTTACCTGAGAAGCTCCAGGTTTTCCGCCTTAAGTTCCAAGGACAAGGCTTCGCTGGCCGCCTCTGGGGCTTTCGACCCCAGGGAGGTCTATGTCTTTCCCTTGGAGCCCGAAAGCGGGGAACAGGCCGCCCTGCTTTCCGCCCATCCAGAGCTCTTTACTCTTGGGGCCGGCCACGGGGTCATCTCCGTCGAGGCTCTGCGCAGCCTGCCCTCGGCCGAGGCCCGGGCCCTGCGCCGGGCCGACAGCGCCCTGGTGCTCCACTATGTCCTCGTTTTGGGCATGATACTTCTGGCCATTCTGGCCTCGACCTTCGTCATGGTCTACTTCAGCAACCTACTGGGCTTGCGGGTGATGAAGGACATCCGCATGCAGCTTTTCGGCCATGTCCTGAGTCGTTCCTTCGCCTTTCTCAATAAGCAGCCTGTCGGTCGCCTGGTCACCCGCATGACCAGCGACGTGGAGACGATCAACCAGTTTTTCACCGACGTACTCTCGGCCTTTATCAAGGACGCTTCGATCATGGCCGGGGCGTTGGCGGTACTGTATTTCTTCGATCTGCGGCTCGCGCTGGTGGTCACCGCGTCCCTGCCCATCGTCCTCATCGTGGCCAACGTGGCGCGAAAAAAAGCCCGGGACGCCTTCCGAAACCAGCGGCGCTGGACCAGCAAGGTCAATTCCTACATCTCGGAGCACATATCCGGCGTCGAGGTGGTGAAGCTTTTCAGGCGGGAGAAAAAATCCAAGGCCGAATTCGCCGAGCATAACGAACACCTAAAGAGAGCCAACCTGGGCGAAATGTACGTATTCGCGGCCTTCAGGCCGGCGGTGGACTTCATGGCGACCCTTACCACGGCCCTGAGCCTTTGCGCGGGCGCCTGGCTCTATCTCTCCCATTCCATCTCCCTGGGCACGCTCATAGCCTTCGTCAACCTGATAAGCATGTTTTATTCCCCCATCAAGGATCTTTCGGAGAAATACATTCTTCTGCAGAGCGCCATGGCGGGAGGGGAACGAATCTTCACCCTCTTGGACACCGACGAGACGATCCTCGACAGGCCCAGCCTCCCCATGCCGGGCAAGATCAGGGGCCATATCGAGTTCGACAGGGTTTGGTTCGCCTATAAGGAAGAAGAGTGGGTCTTGAAGGATTTGAGCTTCACGATGGATCCCGGGCAGATGGTGGCGATCGTCGGCTATACCGGCGCAGGGAAAACCACCATAGCCAATCTGGTCACCCGATTCTGGGATATCCAGCAGGGCGAGATACGGATCGACGGGCTTCCGGTCAAGGAACTGCCCTTGCAAGGCCTCAGGACGAGCATTCAGCCCGTGCCCCAGGAGGTTTTTCTCTTTTCGGGAACCATAGCCGAGAATATACGCCTGGGCGGGGATGTGAGCCTGGAGCGCATGAAGCTGGCGGCTGAGGCAGTCCACGCCAACGAGTTCATCGAGGCCTTGCCGGACAAGTACGACACCCAGCTCTCCGAGGGGGGGAGTAATATTTCCCAGGGGCAGCGGCAGCTTCTCTCCTTCGCCCGGGTCTTGGCCCACGATCCTGCGATCATCATCCTGGACGAGGCTACCAGCTCGGTGGACACCGAAACTGAAAAACTTATCCAGCGGGGCATCGAGGGACTTCTGGCCGGAAGGACCAGCATCGTCATCGCCCATAGGCTTTCCACGATCCGACACGCGGATAAAATAATCGTGCTGGCCAAGGGCAGGATCGCCGAAACGGGCAAACACGATGAGCTTATAAAACGCAGAGGCCTCTATTGGAACCTTTACAGGCTCCAGAATAGCGGGCTCGTATGATGGGGCGCGGGCTGTGAAAATACTTTGCGCGAAACCCCTCCGGGGAGATGTCTTCCCCCCCTTTTCGCCCTGCGGCGCCCCATTTCTCGCTTTCGAAACCGAGAACTATCGGGTTTTTTTCAAGCCCGCGGGCATGCACTCCCTGCCGGCGTCCGAAACGACCCGCAGGGCAGCGATACCTGGGAGCTTCCCGGACGACCAAGACGCCCGGGAGGAAGAGGGAAAGGACCTCCTCTCCTGGGTCAAGGAAGAGTTTCCTGCCCAGAAAGGCCCCTTTACAGCCATGAAAGGGGGAGAAAGCCCTTCGCATCGCCGGGCCGAAAAGGAGATCGGGATGCTTTCCCGCCTGGACAGGGCTACCTCGGGGCTTATCGCCTTCGCCCGCTCGCCTGAGATCTTTTTCCATGCCCAGGAGTTGCAGGCTGCGGGGCGGACAAATAAGCGGTATTGGCTTTTGGCGCAAAAGCTTCCGCAGGAGGAGGGATTGATTGGTTCCAGGCCCCGACGCCTATCCTGGAGCGCGGGAGATCCCCTGGTATCCGGGCGGGAGTTTTCGGTGGAAAGCCTTTTCCGCTCCTATGGGCCAGGGGGGTACAGGGTCGCCTGCATAGCCTTCGAACCTAACCCCGGGGGGAAACGGCGCACAAAAAAGAGTACCGGTCCTGGCTTGTACCGCAGCGATTTTTTCCCTGCCCCCGCTTTGTCGAACAGTGACGAAAGTTCCTGCTCCGGGCTCCCCGACGGCCTTGCCCTGGAGGCCTCCATCACCGCCGGATTCAGGCATCAGATTCGCGCGCATATGGCATGGTGCGGGCACCCTATCGAAGGGGACCCGCTATACGGGCCTTCGAGCCAGGGACAAGCCGCGGCCCCGACGCGGGGCAGGCTTTTCCTGGAGTGCCACAGGCTCGAGCTGGAAAGCCCTGGCGGCGGAAGGGAGATCTTCGAACTCGCGGGTGCTTCAGGCTAATATGGCGGAAGGATACCCGGGGAGCCAAGGAGGGCGGCCGGCCAAGGGATGAGAAAGAGCGGAAAAGTCCCGGAACGAGGGGAGGGCTTGTCTCTTCACACAATCGCAGAGGAGTGATAGAATAAGTTTAAACGTACAGTACACAAGGAGAATACTATGGCATACAGGATTACCGACGCCTGCGTGAACTGTGGAGCCTGCGAGGGCGAGTGCCCGACCAACGCTATCAGCGAGAAGAACGACGCTCGCTGGATCGATCCGGACAAATGCATCGATTGCGGATCCTGTGCGGCGGTTTGCCCCACAGAAGCCATTGTCGCCGGCTGAAAACGCCGCGGTTCGCAGGGCTTAGTCAGTAATATTTAAGCCTATATACGGCGTTCCCAACAAAAGAGGGCTGTCCCGGGGTTCCGGGCGGCCCTCTTTCTTTTATAAGTACCGGGCCATGAATCCCGTCAAGAGTTCTTCCAAATCGGGCTTGCCAATTTCCTGAAGTTCGTATTCCACCCTCGCCAGGGGTTTTTTGATTTTTACCACCCTCGAGAGGTCTATGGGGGTCGCTACGACGACGCTGTCGCAGTCGGTGGCGTCGATGGTTTTTTCCAGGTCCGCGATCTGCTCCTGTCCATAGCCCATGGCGGGCAGCAGGGGACCTATATCGGGATAAATTTCGAAGGTTTCGGCCAGCTTCCCCACCACGTAGGGACGCGGATCGACTATCTGCGCGGCCTGGTACTTCCGGGCGGCGACAACGCCAGCGCCCAGGCGCATCATGCCGTGGGTGAGGGTAGGGCCGTCTTCCACGCAGAGTACTTTTTTCCCCCGGATCAACTCCGGTTTATCCACTCGAATGGGACTGGCCGCGTCGATGACCATCGCCTTTGGATTGAGCGTTTCGATATTCTCCCTCAGTTTCTGAATATCCTCCGGTCCAGCGCTGTCGATCTTGTTGATGATTATCGCGTCAGCCATGCGGAGGGAGACCTCGCCCGGATAATAGGATAACTCATGTCCTGCCCGCAGGGGATCGGCGACGGTGACCAGGAGGTCGGGGACGTAGAAGGGGAAATCGTTGTTTCCCCCGTCCCAGAGAATGACATCGGCTTCCTGCTCGGCCTGGCGGAGTATGGCTTCGTAATCCACCCCCGAATAGATCACGTTGCCTCTGACGATATGGGGTTCGTATTCCTCCATTTCCTCTATGGTGCAGTGATGGAGGGCCAGGTCCTTCACGGTGGCGAATCGCTGGACCTTTTGGGCTTTAAGGTCGCCATAGGGCATGGGGTGTCGGATCGCGGCAACCTTATACCCCTTGGCCATGAGCATTTGGACGATTTTACGGGATGTCTGGCTTTTGCCCGACCCTGTGCGAACGGCGCAGACGGCTATGAGGGGCTTTGTGGATTTGATCTGTGTCTCCCGAGGACCTAAAAGGCTGAAACTGGCCCCCGCTGCGTTGACGATGGCCGACAAGGCCATGACGTGGGCGTAGGTGACGTCCGAGTAGGAAAAAACGCATTCCAGGACCCCCAGGTCCTGGATGAGCCGGGGTAGTTCGGATTCGGCGTAAATCGGAATGCCCCGGGGATAGAGGGAGCCGGCGAGCTCGGCGGGGTACTTGCGCCCGTCGATATCAGGTATCTGAGCCGCGGTAAAGGCGACGACTTCTATCGAAGGGTCTTGCCGGTATCGGACATTGAAGTTGTGAAAATCCCTGCCCGCCGCCCCGATGATGATCAGCTTTCTGCGTTCCATGACAAAGCCTCCTCTCCCTCTGCGATCAAGCGTTCTTTCATGATTGGACGGCTTTCCCCACCTGTCAAGGATGCGAAATAAAATCACAAATAGGGAAAAACTCCATATTTTGCATATAAATGCATGATATTTCCGGGATGCCCGGAAGATCATGCAGGAAAGCCTGGGCATTGCTTATCAATATGCAAAAACGACACCCTCGGGCAACCGGAAGATTTTTTTTTACGTCTGTTGCATAATCCGCCCTATGGCAAGCTTAGCGATAAACAGTGAGATAGGCACCCTGCGGAGGGTGATACTCCATAGCCCGGGGCCGGAGATCGAGGCCATGACGCCCGATGAGGCCGAAAAGGATCTGTATAACGACATTATTCCTCTTGGCGCCGTCCTGGGCGAGTACCTGCAGCTGAAAAAATTTCTCAAACTGGTTGCGGAGGTTCACGAGCTATTGGACCTGCTGGTGACCTGCCTGGAGGATGTGGGCGATAAGTTCGAATTCCTGAGTTCCCTGACCCGCTGTTTTCCTATCCAGGGCTCGGTGAAGACGCTCATGGCCATGCCCCCCAAGGCTCTGGCTTCGGCGCTTGTCCAGGGCCTGGCCGCGCCGGCGGATTCGCTGGCCAAGAAGCTGGACGAGCATAGTTTTCTCTCCCGCCCTCTGCCCAACGCCTACTTTATGAGGGACAGCGCGGCGGTCATAGGGGACTGCGCCGTATCGGCCGCCACCGCCTTCGATGTCAGAATGGCCGAGGCTCTGATAACGAAGTTCATATTCACCCATCACCCCGATTTTACCGCCCGGGCCCTGCTTTTCGACGGCCCGTCCGAGCGCAACCGCTACCTCACCATCGAGGGGGGCGATATCATCGTCATTTCCCCGGATATCCTGGCCCTCGGGTTGTCTGAAAGGACGACCCCCCACGCGGTGGAACGACTGGCAAGAAACGCCGCCAAGACCTTCGGCAGGGACCTGACGATCTTCGCGGTCGACCTTCCAAAATCCAGGGCAACCATACATCTGGACATGGTGTTCACCGTTATCGATAGGGACGCGGCGCTGGTCTACGAACCCATAATAACGGGAGCGCATAGAAGCAGCATTTACCGGATAGACGCGGGGCGGAGGGGGAAGCTCGTCTTTTCGGAAGTACCTTCCCTCATCGAAGGCTTAAAGGCTTCGGGCTGGGATTTCAAACCCATTCTCTGCGGGGGAGGGAATAGAATTCAGCAACAACGGGAACAATGGCTTTCGGGAGCCAATTCCTTCGCCTTCGCCCCGGGCAAGATTCTCATGTATTCTTGCAATACCTACACCGCCGAAGCCCTGGCCAAGGAAGGTTTCGCCATCGTCTCTTCGGAGCGCTTCATAAAAGCCAAGGATTCGATCGGGGCCTACGGCAGGTTGGCGGTTACCTTCGACGGCATCGAGCTTGCCCGCGGCGGGGGCGGGGCCCGCTGTATGACATTGCCGGTGGAGCGCGATCCGCTTTGATGGCGCCCGGCGCGGCGACCCCCGTTAGGGAAGGCGTTTCACAACGATAATCAGGCCTCGCCGTGAACCGGCGGGGTCTGAAAACCGTATTATAAATATTACAAGCTAAAGCTTGTTAGCTGCATCCTGTCGTGGAACCGCAGGTTTCGCACTTGAGGCAGGTGCCGTTGCGTACCAGGGTGAGGTTGCCGCAGACGGGACAGGGGTCTCCCTCATATCCTTTTTGCCGGGCGGCCCGCATGGACTTCACCGACGGGCTGTCCGGAATTGTCTTGGCCGTCGACTGTCCCGTCGGATCGGCTTTGGGCGCTACCTCTGACTTGGGGGATTCGGGGCCTGTCATGGTCGGCGCGGCGTCGTTGCCCAGGGAAACCCTGGTCTGTACGGGCTTGGAGGGGTGGGAGGAGCGGCCGTTGTCGAAGGCGGATTTATGGGCCCCTCCCTCGCCTTTGGTCTGGAGGGAGGTGGATACGAGATCCTCCGGCTTGATCTGCCCGAGCTCGTGTCTGTCCAGGTAGGAGATGGCCAAATCCCTGAAGATATAGTCCAGGACGCTGGTCGCCATCTTGATGTAGTCGTGCCCCTGAACCACGCCGTTGGGCTCGAAGCGGGTGAAGGTAAAGGCGTCGATGTATTCTTCCAGGGGTACCCCGTACTGAAGGCCGAGGGATACGGCGATGGCGAAGGAATTCAGGATGCTTCTAAAGGCCGCCCCTTCCTTGTGCATGTCCAGGAAGATCTCTCCGAGGCTCCCATCGTCGTATTCGCCGGTTCTGAGGAATACCGAATGGCCGGCGATCTTCGCCTTTTGGGTGTAGCCCTTTCTCCGGTTGGGCAGGGATTTGCGGATTCCCCTGGGGGAGGCGGGCAGGCCGGGCAGTTCGGGCTCTTTCGGGGAACGGACCAGGTCGAAGGGGAGTTCCGTCTGCTCGGCTTCGGATTCGTCCAGCTCTCCGGTCTGAAGGGCGACGATCGAGTCGGCGATCATGTCGACGCCGGGGGAGAGCGCCGAAAGGGGCTGGGAGAGCTTGGAGCCGTCCCTGTAGAGGGCTATGGACTTGAGCATGGATTTCCACGCCAGCATGTAGGCGCCCTTGACGTCCTCGGTGCAGACGGTGTTGGGCATGTTGATAGTCTTGGAGATCGCGCCGGATATGAAGGGTTGTGTGGCCGCCATCATGGCGATATGCGCCTTCCAGTCGATGCTTCGGGTTCCCTTTTTGCCCGAAGGCGTCGCCGTGTCGAATACCGGCAGATCCTGGTCCCTGAGGCCGGGGGCCCCTTCCAGGCCCATGGTGCCGCAGGCGTAGAGTTCGGCCTCCTCCACTTCGCCGGGACTGAAGCCCAGGCGAGCCAGGAGGTTGAAGGAGGGGTCTTCGTATTCTTCGGGCGAAAGGTCGAGGGCCTCCATCTGCTCCTTTCCGAGAATATGGGGAGAAAAGCAGCTTTCCAGGGAAAAGGCGCTCTTCAGGGCCGACTCTATCTTGGAAATGGACAACTCGCTGAAGCCTTTCTCCCGCAGGGCCGCCAGACTGACCCCCGGAGCCTTGTCGAGGCTTCCCGAGCCCAGGGCGTAGCGCAGGATTTCCTGGCTCGTCCTGTCGTCGTAGCCCAGGGATTTTAGGGCGGGGGGCACGCTGGAGTTGATGATCTTAAAGTAGCCTCCCCCCGCGAGCTTCTTGAACTTGACCAGGGCGAAGTCGGGTTCGACGCCGGTGGTGTCGCAGTCCATGAGAAGGCCGATCGTGCCGGTGGGGGCGATGGCGCTGACCTGGGCGTTCCTGAAGCCGTGCTTCTGCCCCAGTTCCAGGGCCTGATCCCAGGTTTCCCTGGCGGCGGCGATCAAATTGCCGGGGCAGGCCCATTCCTTGAGCCCCATGGGAACAATGCCCAGTTCCTCGTATTCCTCGCTCTTGGCGTCATACGCAGCCCGTCGATGATTCCGTATCACCTTGAGCATCGTTTCGGCGTTGGCGGAATAACGGGCGAAGGGGCCCCATTCGGCGGCCATTCTGGCCGACTGGGCGTAGGCTTCGCCGGTGAGTATGGCCGAAAGCGCCGCGGCCACGGCCCGGCCTTCCTCGGAATCGTAGGCCAGTCCCAGGACCATGAGAAGGCTGCCCAAATTGGCAAAGCCCAATCCCAGGGTCCGGTAATCGTAGCTCCGGCGGGCGATTTCCTTGGAGGGGAACTGAGCCATAACCACCGAAATCTCCAATACCGTTGTCCAGAGCCTGATGGCATGGCGGTACGCCTCGTCGTCGAAGGAACAGGAGGAGGGGTCGCAGAAACTCAGGAGATTCAGGGAGGCGAGGTTGCAGGCCGTATCGTCCAGGAACATGTATTCCGAGCAGGGATTGGACGCCCTGATCTCTCCGTCCTTGAGACAGGTGTGCCAATCGTTGATAGTGCTGTGGAACTGAATGCCCGGGTCCGCGCACTGCCAGGCCGCCAGGGATATCCTGTCCCAAAGCGTTCGGGCCTTGATCGTCTTTATCGTCGCGCCGGTGGTTCTAGCCTTGAGCTGCCAGTCGCTGTCATCGGCGACGGCCCTCATGAAGGCGTTGTCCACCCGTACCGAATTGTTCGAGGATTGGCCCGAAACGGTATTATAGGCTTCGGATTCCCAGGCTGTGTCGTACTGGGGGAGGGAGAGCAGGCGACCGGACTGGCGGTAGTGGGAGAGCAGCTGGTGAATCCACGCCGAGGGGATACCCGCGCCTAAGGCTTCCTTGACCGTTTTGCGAAGCGTCTTGTTTTCGCTGATGGAGAGCGCGGATTCCCCGGCAAGCCCGGAATCCTCGATCGCCTTCACCATGGTTTCGGCGTAACGCTTGAGCACCGCGCTTCCGGCGGCCAGGCAGGCTACCTTGTATTCTTCTTCGGATTTCCAGTTGACATAGGCTTCGATGTCCGGATGGTCGGCATCGAGTATGACCATCTTGGCGGCCCTGCGGGTGGTTCCGCCGGACTTTACCGCCGCGGCCGAACGGTCGGCGATCTTCAAAAAGGAGAGCAGCCCGGAGGAAACGCCGCCGCCGGAGAGGTTTTCGTTGGCGGCCCTGATTTTGGAGAAATTGGAGCCCGTGCCCGAGCCGTACTTGAAGAGCCTGGCTTCCCTGGTGATGAGATCCATGATGCCGCCCTCGTTCACCAGATCGTCCTGGATATCCAGGATGAAGCAGGCGTGGGGCTGGGGGCGGGCATAGGCCGAACCGGATTTGACCACCTCGTTGGTAAAGGGGTCCACGTAATAATGACCTTGGGCGGGCCCCTCTATGCCGTAGACCGCGTGCAAGCCCGTATTGAACCATTGGGGGCTGTTGGGCGCGGCGATCTGGTGGGCGAGCATATAGAGAAGTTCTTCATAGAAAATCTTTTCGTCCTGGGGGCTGTCGAAATAACCCGCCTCTCTTCCCCAAAGACACCAGGTATAGGCCAGGCGGTGAAAAACCTGCCGGGCATCGTTCTCGGATCCCGGCCTGCCGCCGGGAGCGGCAAGGACGGCCTGCGATTTTGGCAGGTGCTTCGTCCAGGCAAGTTCCGTCTCAGCGCCGACTCCGGCCTTTCTAAAGTATTTTTGGGCGATTATGTCGGTGGCTATCTGGCTCCAGAAGGAGGGAACGATCACGTTGTCCATATGGAAAACGATCTTCCCGTTGGGATTGCGTATCTCGCTGGACCTGCGCTCCCATTGAATTCCTTCGTAAGGTCCTTTGCCTTCCGCCGTAAACTTTCGCTCAAACTTCATCCATGCTCCTCCAGCCCTAAAACCGGCGGGATGCGCCGGTTTGAAATAATTACATATGGGTACAATCTATAATGGCATGATAAAACACCACTACAATATATAGTGGTATCCTGCGCCACCGTTCAATGGTATAATCCAATCCATAGTCTAATGCAAGAGCAAATCGGGTAAATATTCATCCTTTTCCTTTTTTATTCCGATAGGGAAAGATATGCGGACCAAGGCGCTGCGGGTAGTATTGCTTCTCACCCTTCTGTTGAGCTGGTCTGTCCGCGCTTCCGCCTCCGAAGCCCTAAGTCTCGCGGAGTTCGGGAAAAAGCATCAGGTTCTGGTGAGTTTCGACCCGCTCACCGCCTGCGGGCAGCTGGAACAGCGGGGGGTCTTTGTCTCCTTCGCCGCGGGCAAACCCTATATGATCCTTGATTGGCGGACCCTGCGAAAGGTGGAGGCGCCCTATTGGGACCAGGGGGCACTGATGCTGCCCGCCGGCTTTGTCGACGAGGCCGGCAAGTACTTCTCGGAAAGGAACGCGCCTAAAAAAGAAGCCTATTCGGTGGCCACGATTCTCATTGACCCGGGCCATGGCGGAAAGGATAGCGGGGCTATCGCCATCGTCGACGGCGCGCAGCTTATGGAGAAAACCCTCACCCTCGAAGTGTCCCGGAGGGTGGCAGACCTGCTCCGAAGCCGCTATCCGGAGCGCAAGATCATCACCACCAGGGATGACGACAGCTTCCCGAGCCTGGAAGACCGGGTGGCGATGGCCAACTCGGCGGGCCTGGGGATGAAAGAGACCGTCATCTATGTTTCCATCCATGCCAACGCATCCTTCAACAAAAACGCCAAGGGCTACGAGGTCTGGTATCTCAACCCCGAGTATCGACGCACCGTGGTGGACGCCGAGACGGTCAAAGAGAAGGGAAGCGATATCGCCCCTATCCTCAACGCGATGCTGGAGGAGGAGTTCACCACCGAGAGCATCATTCTCGCCCGGAAGGTGTACGATCGCCTGGGGCTCTCCATCGGCGCCTCAAGTCCCGGCAGAGGAATCAGGGCCGAGGAGTGGTTCGTGGTGCGGAATGCAAAGATGCCTTCGATCCTTATCGAAATGGGCTTTATCACCCATCCCGAGGAAGGCAGGTTGCTGGCGACCTCCTCCTATCTGCGAAAAATAGGCGACGCGATCTACAACGGTATCGTGGATTTCATAGAGCATTTTGAAAACTGATACGGAAAAGATAAGACAGGATTTTTTCCGGTTCCGGTTCAAGAAAACCGATTTTCGCAGTATCATTATCATATGATCGTCGAGCAATCCGTCTTACTCATACCCGACAAGGCAAAGTTGGCCCTTCTCTATGAAAAATCCAGGAAGGGGTATGAGGAAGCCCTGTCGATAATCCTGGACAGGGTCGGCGCCGTGCTCACCCAAAAGGGGCTCAAGCCGACACTGAAGAGCAGGGTCAAGGAATTCGAATCCTTTTACAGTAAAAAGCTCAGACTCCTAAAAAAAGCCTGGACGGAGAAGTCCGGCCCCTATCCGGTCAACGATGTCCTGGCCCTTCGGGTCGTCTGCCCTTTTTTGGGCGATATCGACTTGGCCGAAAGGGTGCTGGCGGAGCACTTTTCCATAGAAGAGGTGGAGCGCAAGGGGGCCCAGCACTCGTTCCGGGAATTCGGCTACGAATCCATTCATGTCTTGATCAAGCTCCCCGAGGATTTGCTTAAGCTCTGCCCGAATCTGGAGCGTAACGTGGTGGAGGTTCAGCTGAGAACGATACTCCAGGAAGCCTGGGCCGAGGTGGAGCACGAGCTGGTCTACAAGGCGGAGTTCACCCCCTTCGACGAGCCCATGCGGCGCAAGCTCGCCGCCCTGAACGCGAACCTGACCCTTTCGGATATAATTTTCCAGGAGATTCTCGAGTTCGAAAAGCGCCTTACTTCGGAGCTCGGTCATAGAAGGGAGGCCTTCTACCGGAAAATCGAAGAGGTATCGGATGAACTTCCTCCAGGCAGGGAGAAGGATGAGAATGACTCCGGCGGCCAGGAGGCCGGGGATTCCGCGGATCGGGATATCGGCGATCTTCTCCTGCGGACCGATGAACATATCCGGAGCAGCGTTCCCGGCCTGGAGAGGGACAGCTATCAGAGCTTCGGTATGGACGGACTGTTGCTCGCGGCCCTGGAGGCGCACAATAAGGCGGATTTCGAACAGGCTATCCGCATTTATAGCGAAATCCTAAAAAACCGCCCGGAAAAGGAAATTTCCTCGGTCGTCTATAAGCACAGGGGAATGGCTCATTTCGCCCAGTCCAAGTATAAGGAGGCCCAGGAAGACTTCAGCTCCTGCCTGGCCATCGATCCCGGATGCTATAAGGCATTGTATTATCGGGGTGTCGTGAAGGGCGTGCTTAAGGATATTCCCGGGGCGGTGGAGGATTTTTCCGGCGCCCTGGCCTTGCATCCCTACCATTTTTTCTCCCGGTACAGAAGGGCGGAATCGTATTTCAAGATGGGCGACGTGGCCTCGGCCCACGCGGACTGCGAGATAGCCCTGCGGATAGAACCTAAGAATCCGCTGGCGCTCCATCTTTTCGCTAAAATCAAGGAAAAGCTGGCGTTAGAGGACTTTTAACCCAATCCGCGACCCCGGGCTGCTGCCCTGGTGCGGAACAGGGGGTATCCGCACCAGGGCAGCAGCAATTCGATGCGGCTTCCGTTCAGGGCTGGTTCCTTTGCTTCCGGGTTCTTGACAAGGCTATGAATATTTGCTAGGTTTCAGCCCTGATCCGGGCCTGCGCCGCGGATTTCTTGTCCCCATCGTCTAGCGGTCAGGACAGCGGGTTTTCATCCCGCCAACAGGGGTTCGATTCCCCTTGGGGATAGCAGGTAAAGACCATCGGTTTTACAGCCGAGGGTCTTTTTTTATAGATCAGCCGGTTAGCCGATATCCTTGTAATTGAAACTACGCTTTTCAGCCCCTCTCAGGCTTTCCTCTATGAGAGGCCTAAGGCCGAGGGACCCGTAAAGGCTTTCGCCTTTTTTCAAATCGGGCTTGAGCAGGGGATGGGGAGGGGAGAAAAGCACGCAGCAATCTTCGTAGGGAAGGGTAGATAGTTCGAAGGTTCCGATCTTGGTGGCCAGGCCGACTGTCTGCTCCTTGTCCAAGCCGACCAGGGGGCGGAAAACCGGAATATCCAAGGAGGACTGGGTAAGGGCCATGGCTTCGGCGGTTTGGCTGGCCACCTGCCCGAGGCTTTCCCCCGTGACCAATGCCTTGGCGCCGATCCTTTCCGCCAAAATGCCGGCGGCCTCCATCATGGCCGAGCGGAACATGAGGGTCGAGGTTTCTTCCGGCGCCGAGCGTTTTATAGCCATCTGCACGTCGGTAAAAGGGAGCATCCAGAGGCGGGTGTGACCGCACCAGGCCGTCAGGGCCAGGGCGAGCTTTTCCACCTTTTCCTGGGCTTCCTTGGAGGTGTAGGGATAGGAGTGAAAATGGATGCACTCGATGGGGGAACCCCGCAGGGCCATCATATAGCCCGCCACGGGGGAGTCTATCCCTCCGGAAAGCAACAGGAGGAGCTTGGCGCTGGAGCCCGTGGGAAGCCCCCTGGGGCCCGGTATGTTTTGGCTGTATACATAGGCGCGTTCGCGAATTTCGATTGCGACCACGAAATCGGGTTTGTGTACATCTACGCGCAGCGAGGGCTCTGCGTTCAGGATTTCTTCTCCGAGCTTGGCGGCCAGTTCGTATGAGCCCAGGGGGAAGCTCTTGTCCGATCGCCTGACCTCCACCTTGAAACTGCGCTTGCCTTCGGCGGCGCGCTGGCTGGCTTCGGCCAGGGCCGCATCCAGGATGGGGGCGTAATTTTTAAGGCAGAGCCTGGTCCTGGCGAAGCCATTGAGACCCGGACAATGGGATAGGACGAATTCGCATCGCTCCGCCTTGGTCTCATCGACAAAAAGGAAAAAACGACCCGGGAATTCTTCGATTCGGACAGATATGGGGCTCAATCTCGCCTTCAGCTCCTGGATGAGCCTTCGCGAGAACTCCCGCTGGTTTTCTTTTTTAAGAAGTATTTCCCCAGGCTTGATGAGATAGAGGATGTCCATGGCTCGTTGTATCAGGTTTTCAGGCGTCGATACAAGTCTGCCGTCACGGAGAGAAAGCGTTCGATATCCCTTGTCCGGCTTGTATTCCCGAAGGAAATACGGATCGAGGAGAATGCCAGCTCAGGGGGGATAGCCATTGCGTCGAGAACGCGATGGCTCCGCCGACGTTCCAGATGAGAACAGGCCGAACCTGTGGATACGGCTATGCCCTCGTCCGAGAGGGCTCTGGCGAACACCTCGCCGCCCAGGCCGGGGAAGGTCGCGTTGACGATCCAGGGACTGAAGGCCCCGTCCCCGGGCATCCGGCATTCCGGCAGTATCCGCGCGCCGGGGATCAGCCTTATTCCCTCGATAAGCGAGATTTCGAGCCTTCTCGCATGAGCGAGCCTTTCATCCAGGTTTTCCGCGGCTTTGGCGGCGCAACGGGAGAAGGCCAGGGCGCCGAAAAGGTTTTCCGTGCCCGACCGAAGCCCCCCTTCCTGGCCTCCGCCTACTCCGAGGGCTTCCATTTCTTTCGATATCCATAACGCGCCGACGCCCCTGGGACCGCCTACTTTATGGGCCGAAAAAGCCGCGCTGCTCACGAAGGCCGAATCCGGCGAAAAGGGCACTTTTCCCAGAGCCTGGACAGCGTCGACATGGAAGATGATTTCTCTGGAACCGGCCCCTGCCCCTGCTTCCTGGACAGCCTTGCCGATTTCTTCAGTATTCTGCACAGCGCCGGTTTCGTTGTTGACAGCCATTACGGCGACCAGTCTGGTATGGGGACAGAGCACTTCTCGTATCTTTTCCGGCGATACTCGTCCGTCGGGGCCGGGATTGACCACCGTGAGCCTGACGCCGAGTTTCTCCAACAACGTCGCCTGGGCGAATACGGCGGGGTGCTCTATGGCCGAAACGACAATGTGACAGTTCTTGACTCCTCCGGGCTTGGATAGGGCGGATCGCAGCACTGAGAGCAGGGGAATTTGGTCCGCTTCGGTACCGGAGCCTGTGAACACTATCTTACCGCGGTCTTTTTTTACCGGAGGCTTTGATCCAGGTCCATTTGAATGCTCCAGAAAGTTCGCGAGGGAGGATCTGGCATCCTCCAGAAGCGAGCGGGCTTGCTTGCCTTTGTCATGGGCGCTGGAGGGATTGCCGAAGGACTCGCAGGAAAGTTCCAGGCATTCCTGGAGGATTTTTGTCTCCGGCGGGCTTGTGGCCGCCCAATCCAGATATAGGAGTTCTTTTCCGCTCACGCTTCGTAACGTCGGTCGGGTATGGACGAAGGCTGTTTGCCCGAAGCCGCCAGGCTCTGGGAGATATAGAGGGCGCAGAAGCAGTTTCCGTATTCCAGGATGTCCTGCCTGGACCAGAGACAGGGGCAGATGGAGTTCTTATCCGCCTCCCTGGACCCATCGCTGTCCCTGCAGGGGCAGAGAAAATAACCATACCGGTTATAGTTGTTCATCAAGCCCTCAACGAGGTCTTCGTAGAACGAAGGATCGGGATTGAGCTTCCAGCCCTGTTTTTCCGCCACCATTCGGGTGAAAAGCCTGGTTTGTTCCTTGTTTTTTTCGCTCATGCTACGGCCTAAAGCCCCAGGGTTTTTTCCCAGTCGGGCTGAATAAAGCCGATAAGATGCTGGGAATCGTCGATTACGGCGAAGGGGAAGGCGGGGTTTTCCTTAAAGCGTTCCCGCAACACCTGCTTGATCTCGTTTTTGGTCTCAAGGGGGATCTGGTCGAGATGAATGTAGCGGAACGCGTAATCCTTGTCCTTGAGAAAGGAGATCGCGCGCTTGCAGAAACCGCAGGTGGAAAGGGCATAGATCACCACTTCGTGGTCGCGGCGGGATCCTTCGACCACTTGGTAGTCCAATTCGTTGAGATTCATAGAGTCTCCTTCATCCTTAAAGTATATATGGAATGCATTTCATCGGCATAGCGGTCGGCATCGAATTTTTTCCCCAGGCCCGATGGCGTCATCGCCCGCAGGGTGCCGAAGCCCCGCCGTTCGGGCCATGGGCGATCATGTCTTCCAAAACACCAGGCGACTCCGGCATAGCCGTTGGGATCCCTCCCGTCCAGCGAGTATGTGTCGTTGAGCTGCAGAGCGACGGAGAAGGCCTCCGCCGGATCGGAAAACCAGCGCAGCAGCTGCTTGCCCCAGTACATCCTCATGTAATTGTGAATTGTCCCGTTGAGGACAAGCTCCTTTTGGGCGGCGTTCCAATAGGGATCTTCGGTGCGGGCCGCTTCCAATTCGCCATCGCTATAAACCCTAGGGGGAGGATCGCGCGAAGCGAGGCTTCGCCGGGCCCAGTCGGGTGCCGCGGATTCGTATTCGAGATACCCCGGATTGTGGAGGACATAGTTGAGGGCTAATTCTCTCCGCACGACCAGCTGCTCGACATATGCCTGGGCAGCAGAGGGGGAATGCTCCAGGGCTTTTTCCGCCAGCCTGAGCGGCGATACCTGCCCGAAGTGCAGGTAGGCGCTCATGCCGCTAGCAGCCTTGGCGTTGGGATCGTTGCGTCCTTGCGCGTATCGTTCCAAGCCGTCGGAGTGCAGAAACGCATCGAAGCGCCTCAGGGCGGCATCTTGGCCGGAGTCTAGGGAGAGTCTTTGAAGGCGCAGAAGGGCGCCGAAACGTTGCCCTGGCTTTGCGGACTCCCTTTCGGCGGCTGGCAAAGCCCAGGAAGCCCAGGGCGCCTCAAGAGGCCCTTCTCCGAAGAGGAAATCCCCGCCTTGCTGGCCCGGAGGGGCTTTCAGACAGCATTCCTGGTTGGATTTTCCCCGGGAAAGAGAGAAGGGCAGTCGGGCGGAAATCTTTTTGCGGATAGTCGCCGCGGACCATTCCAGATGATCGCTGACGGCGGAGGGAGGGACGGCCGACTCGGTTTCAACTACGATCATGTCGGGTCTATCGGGTTTGGCGGCGATGCTGTCCCTCCATTGTCGTTCGAAAAGGAGCTTCCCCTCGTCCGCCACCAGGACCGCGGCTTGGGCGGCTGCGGCCAGGATTTGTTCCACCGGCTCTCCCTTGAGCAGGGTGAATCCGACACCCCGGGATCGCAGGTCCTGGGCACAGGTTTTGAGTCCTTCGAGCATAAAGCGGTAATGGGGATCCCTGGCGCGGGGATACTCGCAGAGGACGAAGACGCAGAGCAGGGGAAGGTCCAGGGCGTTAGCGAGGTATACGGCCAGATCGAGGGCCGGATTATCCAAGCTTCGCTGGGATTTCTGCATCCAGAACAGGACGAGGTCGCCGCCCTTGCGGCCTTGCCGGGAGCGAAGAAAACGTAGTCTGGCAGTCTCTACGGGCGGGTCGGACAGAAGTCCCTCGATAGTGGTCAAGCGGTTCCTCCAAGCCTCTGAATACTCCTGGCGAGCAAAAAACCTGCCAGATAGAGGGCGGAAGCCGCGATGAAAGGCAGATGGGGGCCCAGGGAATACAGGAGGCCAGCCAGCCAGCCCACGGGAATACTGAAGAACATCATGAGGATTTGTATGAGGCTGAACCGGTCGCTCTTGAGTTCCGCAGCAGTGCCGTTCATGAAGACGGTGTCCCTGAAGGTCTGGAAAAGCGCCACCGAGGCTTGAAGGGCGGGAAAAACCAGGATGGAGGCCGCTACGGAGCCCCGGGGCATGAGTATGAAAAGCAATTGGGCGACCATGCATGCCAGAAAGGCGAAGGCCAGGCTCTTTTTGTCCTTCTGCCCCCGGCGGCGCGGCAGGATGACAAAGAAGACGATGAAGGAAAGGACGGCGCCCAGGGCCGGGAGCAAGGATACGGTGAGGGGGCTGAGCGCCTTCACGTCCTTAAGGTAGAGCACCCTGAAGAAGTCGATGGAGAGAATGGCGTTGCCGATGAAGTAGATGCCCGTCATTCTTCGGAAAAATGGTTCTTTCATGGCTTGCAGGGCGCCGGGCAATTGCCGTCCGACCAGGAGGAGGAGGCTTTTCCCCTTAGTCTTAGCCATCATGAATTCGCCCACCCTGGTTTCCCTGCTATAGATGTAACGGATGATGAAAAGGGCGCTGATGGAGGCGGCGCCGGCCCAGAAGAGGCCGCGCATGGCCGGTACGACGCCGTACTTCTGTATGAGGAGACCGCCTGCGAGGGTGGTGATTCCCCCCAGGGAGCCTATGGCGTTGATGTAGCCGAAGATAACAGGTCTCTGGGCTTCGTTGGCGTCCTCGGAGAGAAGAAGATTCCAGGAAACATAGATTATCCGAACCACGGCGTTGGAAATGGTGGCGAAGAGGAACCAGACGTAGGATCGGGCCATGGCCCAAAGCAGCATGGGAATGGTCCAGGCCGCGAAGTCGAACAAGAAGCTGGTCGTTCTGCGGCCCAGCTTGTTGGTCAGGGGAGCGGCGAACAGGTAGAAGAGAAGTCCTGCGGCGATATTGATAGAGTTGAGGCTGCCCATCTGCAATTCGGTAAGACCCAGCTGCTTCTGGAAAAGGGGCATGAAATAGATCGTAGTAGGGGCGAACAATGCCCAGAGCGGTTCGGTGCCGATACATGCCTTGGCGTTGCGTGGAAGACTTTTGAACCCTTTGAACATGGGGCTACTATACCTGTACGGATGATCTCGCGCAATTGCGCTGGAGGGGACTTTCCTGTAGAATATGACAATGCACGACAAGGATCTCATCAGGAACTTTTGCATCATCGCCCATATAGATCACGGCAAATCCACCCTGGCCGATCGTTTCATCGAAAAAGCCCAGCTGGTGGATGCCCGAAAGATGCAAAGCCAGATGCTGGACAATATGGACATCGAAAGGGAACGGGGCATAACCATCAAGAGTCAGGCGATAACTCTGCCCTATACGGCCGGCGATGGAAAAACCTATACCCTCAACCTGGTGGATACTCCGGGACATGTGGATTTTTCCTACGAGGTGTCCAGGGCGATTTCATCCTGCGAGGGCGCCATTCTGGTGATCGACGCCACCCAGGGGGTCCAGGCCCAGACCTTGTCCAACATGTACATGGCTCTCGAGCACGACCTTGAGATACTTCCGGTGATCAACAAAATCGACATGCCCGCCGCCGACGTGGAATCGGTGCGGAAGCAGATCGACAAGGACCTGGGCCTGGACGGGGATGCGGCCCTCGCGGTTTCGGCCAAGATGGGCATTGGCATCGATGAACTCTTCGAGGCCATCGTACAGCGCTTTCCCGCGCCGCGGGGCTCTTCCTCGGCCCCTTTGCAGGCCCTTATCTTCGATTCTCACTACGATGCGTACAAGGGTGCCATAGTCCATGTGAGGGTGATCAACGGAGTCATGAAAAAAGGAATGCAGATCCGCTTCATGTCCAGCGGGGCTCTTCATGAGATCGAAGAGGTGAGCCTTTTCAAGATCGACCGCTCCTCCAACACGGATATGTTAGCCGCCGGCGAAGTGGGTTACTGCACGGCGGGCATTAAGGCGGTGAGGGACGTACGGGTGGGCGATACGATCACCGAGGTCGAAAGGCCCTGCGACAAGCCCTTGCCGGGGTTCAAGGAAATAAAGCCCGTGGTCTTCAGTTCCATCTATCCCATGGATTCGGCGGACTATGAGGACCTGAAGGACAGCATCGAGCGACTGATGCTCAACGACGCCTCCCTGGTCTGCGAAAAGGACAGCTCCCTGGCCCTGGGCTTCGGGTTCCGCTGCGGCTTTCTGGGCCTTCTGCATCTGGAGATCATCCAGGAGAGGCTGGAGCGGGAATTCGACCAGTCTATCATCATGACCGCGCCTTCGGTGCGTTACAAGCTCGTTTTGCAGAGCGGCGAGACTGTCTTCGTGGACAACCCCAGCCAGTACCCTGATCCTTCCCGCATAGAGACGGCGGAGGAACCCTATATAAGGGCGGAGATCATCACCCCCACAACCTATATCGGCAACCTGATCACCCTCTGCGTGGGCAAACGGGGGGAGCAGAAATCCTTTATCCATCTGGACGAAAAACGGGTGGAGCTGATTTTTGAAATGCCCCTGGCCGAGGTGCTCTTCGACTTCTACGACAAACTCAAGTCCACCAGCCGGGGTTACGCCAGCTTCGACTACGACGTGATCGATTACAGGCCCACCGAGCTGTCCAAGCTCGACTTCCTGATCAACGGCGATCCGGTGGACGCCCTTTCCATGCTGGTCTATCGTCAGGGGGCCTACGACAGGGCCCGGAGGGTCTGCGAGCGTCTGCAGCGCAACATACCCCGGCAACAGTACAAGGTGGCTATCCAGGGAGCCATCGGCGGCCAGATCATAGCCCGGGAAACGGTGAATCCCCTGCGCAAGGACGTGCTGGCCAAATGTTACGGCGGCGACATAACCCGGAAACGCAAGCTTTTGGAAAAGCAGAAGGAAGGCAAGAAACGGATGAAGATGGTGGGCAATATCGAACTGGGACAGGACGCCTTCCTGGCGGTATTGCGCACCGACGACGACGAGGACTAAAGAGGGGAGGCCGGGGCATCTGAACTACCATAATCGGCGGGCTTGCCGGGAGCGCAGGGAACCCTGATGGCCGTATACGGCGAAAGTAAAGGCCGCCGGAACCAAGGTTCCGGCGGCCTTTACTCGTTACCCCTTTATGCGACGAACGGGTCCTGCGTATTCAATTGGACGATGGGGCGGGCTCGGTGCTGGTGCTCGAGCTTGCCGCCTGGTCGGTTCCGCTTTCTTTATTGGAAGAGGTTTGGAAAACCTTAAAGAAGGTCGAGGTAAAGTCGTCCTTGAATTTCGGGCTTTTCAAAAATGCAGTTCTGGCGTTGCTGTCCAGAGATTCCTGATAGAAGTAGGGATACATGAACTGCACCATCGCGCCATCGTCTTCGGAGGCTTCGGTGTCGCTGGTGACCTGGAATACGAGGACCGCATCGCCAATCACAAGGGGGCGTGAAAGCTCTCCTTTTTTGCGGGTAAAGAGCTCGCTCATGAAGCCTTCATCTTTTTCCGCGGACTGGATAACAAAATCCTGGCTGCTGGAAGGGGTTTGAAGCAGAGGGATCTGCTGGTTGTAAGCGTAAAAAGTCGGATTGCCCAAATTGAGAATGAAGGGACCGGCGTTGCCAACCTTGAGCCCTGCCTGTTTAGCGCTTTTTTCAAAACCATTGGTCTCGGCCGAGGCGAGAAGGCCGGTGGCCTTAGCGATCGCCCAGCTCTCCAGAGTTCCCCGCTCTTTTTCGAATAGATAGGCTTCGACCTCATTCAGGGTGGCTTCGGAGCTGAAATCTGGATCGGAGGGGCCGGCGTTCATTTTAAAAAATGCCCAGGCCTTGTCGGCAACCTTATACACCTTGGATATCCCGCCTTTGGCCAGGGCCGCGACTTCCTGGGCATCGGAGGCGTTGAGGAAGCTCTCTTCAAAGGAATAATAGAAGATATCGCCCGCATCGCCACCTTTGTCCGCGTAGGCATCCTGGGAATGACTCTTGGCTGCATCCTCGAAGGAGAGCTTATTCTCGCTAACCTGCTGGAGCACCTTCTTGGCGTCGGACTCGGAACTCGTGAGCGTTATGCGGGAGACGTTCAGCGATTTGAAAAGGTCGGCGTTCTCCTTGCCCCAGGCGACGATGTTTTCTTTAGGGTACTCGTCGAGCGAAAGACTCGCATAGGTTATGGAGCGCTGTGGTTTTATCATCGAAGCTGCAAAGGCTATTTCGCCGGTGCTTGGAGCCGAGCTGTAGAGGTCCTCGTAATAACGTCGGATAAAAAGGTCCTCTTCCGTGCTTTTACGAAGGCTTAGCTGCTCCGATTTTGGTAGGGTATTATATTTTTCGATGGAGAATACGCCATTAACCTGGAAGCTGGAATCGGCCGCGATGGCTTCGTCGATCCCGGCTTCGGTGACTTTAAAGCCGCTGGATTTTACAGTCTCAAGGATAGCGGTTCGAATCGCAGAGCTCTGGAACGCGAGATTCCATACTTGATAGGCGTAAAGCTGGAAATTCTCCTCCGACATGCCCTGCTGCTTAAGATAGTTATTTATTTGAGCTACCTGATTGGCGAAGTAGGATCCGGATTCATAGCTGATGGGTTTGCCATCCCAGCTTCCAAAGCTGAGCTTCGAGCCGGAGGAACCTAGGCCTCCCATGGAAGGAATGAAAACGAAGGCGATGATGGTGATAATAAGAATTACTATTGTACCGGCGTAGATGAAGGGATTTTTTATACCGCGCTTGGGCGCGTTTTTTGGGTCGGCCTTATTCGAAGCTCCGGTATCGGGGGTCTTGCGTAAAGATGCCATAGTCTTCCTTTTATGACAAAGCAATGGATAATATCGGGAGCTACGGTAGCACGATAGGCCTGGAGTGTCAACGTCGGCGGTGTATCGGAGCTTGTTGAAAAGGAGAGGGGCGAGGGGCTGCGGGAGTAGGGTTCGGCTGTTTTTTCTTTACTCTGGCTTATGGTGTTGCTCCGCGGGTGTACAATTAGGCCCGGGCGAAGCGAGGGATGGACCAGTTCGAGTCTCTCTCCAGCTACGCCCAAAACCCTTAGCTTTGCTTCACCTTTTCAACAAGCTTTGGGACACTACCAACTTGATACCAAAGTGGTCTGGGCAGTACATTATTTTTATGAGCATCGTCACAAAAACTGGAGACCAGGGAGACACCAGCCTCTGGTCCGAGGAACGGGTGGGAAAAGACGACCTGAGGGTAGAAGCTTATGGGACCATCGATGAGTTCTCATCCAATCTTGGGGTCGCTCGGCATCTTTGCCTCCAAGATGATGTGCTCTACGCCATAGAAGATATTCAGCGCCTCTGCTTTCGTATCGCGGGCGAGTTGGCGTCCAAGGCCAATCCCTTTGATCGACCAATCAAACCCTCCGACGAAGCTGTCGTTTCCGCCAAGATACAGACCTTGGAAGAGCGGATACTGCTTACCGGTTTCGTGCTTCCTGGTATGACGCAGGGTTCCGCGGCCCTGGATGTGGCGAGAACCGTCCTGCGCAGGGCGGAGCGCAGGATCGTCGCGCTTTCCCGCAAAGAACCGGTTTCCCCCGAGCTTATGCGCCTGGTGAATAGGCTTTCCGATTATATCTTTATGCTGGCCAGGGCCGAGGAGAAGGCGGCCGGGACTCTTCGATTCTTCTGAAATTCCGTTTCGGGGGTGAACTATGAAACTATATTCCCGTCGGCAACTGGCTGGAACGATAGCGGCCATATCTATTTTTGTCGCGGCCGCGGCCTTCGGCCTTGGTTATCTGGTGTATCGGCCGACTTCGGCGCAAAAATCCTACGGCGACAACAAGGAAAATGTCAAATCTGTGGCGGAGGCGGATGAATCATTGCTCCAGTCCGCTGCCGCGACGACTCAAGGCGCACCGGCCGAAGGGACGACCGAGGGACAGAACTCCCCATTCGGACTGCCGGCCGCGTCGGGACAGGGCTACAACGTCGACGAGCGGGAAAGCATCAGCGTTTACGAACGTTTTAACGAATCGGTGGTCAACATCACCACGGAAGTGGTCAAAGTCAATTGGTTTCTCGAGCCGGTTCCCGAGAGCGGCGGTTCGGGTTCCGGTTCGATCATCGACTCCCGGGGCTATGTCCTCACCAATTATCACGTCGTGGAAGAAGCGTACAAGCTTTTCGTCAACCTGTCCGACGGGAGCCAGTACGAAGCCAGCATAGTGGGCACGGATCCCCAGAACGACCTGGCGGTCATAAAGTTCGAGCCCAAGCCCGGCCTTGACCTCAAACCTATCACCCTGGGATCGTCCAAAGGGTTGAAAGTTGGCCAGAAGGTGCTGGCGATCGGGAATCCCTTTGGTCTGGAACGGACACTCACGCAGGGCATAATCTCCGGACTGGGGCGACCGATCCAGAAAGATAGCAGAACGGTGCTCCAGAACATGATCCAGACCGACGCATCCATAAATCCCGGCAATTCCGGAGGTCCTCTTTTCAATGCGGCCGGTCAAATGATCGGTATCAATACCATGATCTACTCCACTTCGGGAGGCTCGGTGGGCATCGGCTTCGCGATTCCTGTGGATACGGCGGTTCGAATCATGCCGGAGCTGATCAAAGAGGGCAGGGTGCGTAGGGGTTGGATCGACATGGAAGCGATACAGCTTTTCCCCGCGCTGATCAGCTATCTCGCCCAAAGCGGCCAGGCATCGCCTGTGGAAAAAGGACTTCTCATTTCGGTGCTGCGGGAGAGTAGCAACGCCGCCAAGGCGGGGTTGAGGGGAGGCTCCCAAGCCGTGCGTTACGGGCAATCCACCTTCAGGGTAGGTGGGGATATAATCGTCAGCGTGGACAAGCAGCCCGTGGTGAGCATCGCTGACCTTTATACCGCCCTGGAGGATAATAGACCCGGGGAGAGCGTAGAGGTTGAATACTTCCGCGGAACAAAGAAAATGAAGGCTTTGGTACAGCTCTCCGAACGAAGCCAGGAACGCTGAGAACAGGTATGTCGTTGAAGCCTGGAAGTTCGACGGCGATCGCTTTCGATTGAAAGCGTAAAAGGTAGGTATGAAGGCATTCAAGGTTGTGGCCCCCTTCGACGTGTCGGGGGATCAGGGAAGGGCTGTTGACAGCCTGGTTAAGGGCGTCGATGCGGGTGGCCGGTTTTTGACTTTGAAGGGCGTCACGGGATCGGGGAAAACCTTCACAATGGCCAAGGTGATAGAGCGGCTACAGAAACCAGCCCTCGTAATCTCCCATAACAAAACCCTTTCGGCGCAGCTCTACCGTGAATTCAAGGGTTTTTTCCCCGAAAACGCCGTCGAGTATTTTGTATCCTATTACGATTACTACCAGCCCGAGGCCTACGTTCCTTCGAAGGACCTCTATATCGAAAAGGACTCGAGCATCAACGAGGAAATCGAAAGGATGAGGCTGTCGGCGACAGCCGCTCTTATGGAGCGCAGGGATGTGATCATCGTGGCGACGGTCTCGTGCATCTATGGTCTCGGTTCGCCCGACCTGTACAGGGATATGAGGGTCTATCTGGACAAGGGGAAGACTGCGGATCTGGATACGCTCAAGCGGAACCTGATTTCCCTCCAATACGAAAGGAACGATGCCATCCTCGAACGAGGCCGCTTCAGGGTTCGGGGCGATACCATCGAGATTTATCCCGCCTACGCCGAAGAAGCCTACAGAATCGAACTGGATTTCGATACGGTCGAGAGGATACGGAAATTCGATCCTCTCACCGGCCTCGCGGGGGCCGATCTGGAGGAAGCGGTGATCTATCCGGCCAAGCACTTTGTCATGCCCGAGGACATGGTGCATAGGGCGCTGGATAGGATCAAAACCGAGCTCCAGGAGCAGTACGAGCTTTTTCTCTCCCGGAACAAGCTGTTGGAAGCCCAGCGGATCAAGTCCAGGACCGAATACGATATCGAAATGCTGGAGGAGATGGGCTACTGTTCGGGCATAGAGAATTATTCCTCCCCCCTGGCGGGCAGAAAGCCCGGCGAAAGGCCGGGTGTGCTGATCGATTATTTTCCCAAGGATTTCGTGACCTTTATCGACGAATCCCATGTCACCCTCTCTCAGATCGGAGCGATGTACGCCGGGGACCGAAGCCGGAAAACTTCCTTAGTGGAGTATGGATTCCGCCTGCCCTGCGCCCTGGACAACCGTCCCCTGACCATCGACGAGTTCGAGTCCATGGTAGGAACAACGATCTACGTGTCGGCGACCCCTGGCAAGGTTGAGCTGGGGCGTTCCTCGGTGGTGGCCGAACAGCTGATAAGACCGACCGGCCTTGTGGATCCCGAAATCCTGGTACGGCCCACCGAGGGACAGATGGAGGATATTTACGCCAGGGTGAGGGAGCGGGCGGAGAGGGGAGAGCGGAGCCTCATAATCACCCTCACCAAGAAGATGGCCGAGGAACTGAGCGAATATCTGGCCGGGCTGGGCTTGAAGGTACGCTATATACACTCCGAGGTGGAAACCATCGAGCGGGTCGAAATACTCACCCAGCTGCGCTCCGGCGAATTCGACGTCCTGGTGGGCATAAATCTGTTACGAGAAGGCATCGACCTGCCCGAGGTGTCTTTCATCGCCATTTTGGACGCGGATAAAATAGGGTTTTTACGCTCCGCCACGAGCCTTATCCAGATAATAGGCAGGGCGGCGAGAAACGCCGCAGGCCTGGTTGTTATGTACGCGGACCGGGAAAGCGATGCCATGAAGACCGCCCTGGAGGAAACCAACCGGAGAAGGGCGGTTCAGCTGGCCTACAACGAGGAACACGGCATAACGCCGATGACGATCAAGAAATCGGTTCACGATATTTTGGAGCGGCATAAGGAAGAGCGGATAGACGCCACCCTGGACGAGCTCAACATGTTGAAAAAGACCCATAATCTCTTGGTGCCGGAGCAGAGGAAGTCCCTGGTCAAAGCCCTGGAGCAGCGTATGCTCGAGCACGCCAAGAACCTGGAATTTGAGGAAGCCGCCACATTGCGGGACGAAATCGCGCGCATCAAGGAGGGAGGTGATGTATAAAGAGTATTCCGTGATCGATGCGCACTGCGACACCCTTCTGAACGTGATAGGATCCAACGGGATCGCCGGAATCGGGGGGCGCCTGGATTTCTTCAACAGAAATGAAAAGTCCCATATCGACCTGCCCAAGCTTCTGGAGGGGGGAGTGCGTTGTCAATTTTTCGCCCTCTTCGTCGAGGACTCGGAGCTTCCTCGAGCCAAGAGACAGGCGAGCCGCCTTTTGGACGAGTTCGACTTTCTCTGCGAACGTTCGAAGGGAAGCCTTTTCCCCCTTCGCGAGGTTTCGGATCTGGATGGAGCAGTTCGGGGCCGCAGCGTGGCGGCGCTGCTTTCGATAGAGGGAGCCGAGGCGCTGGAAGGCAGTCTGGACAATCTGGGATACTTTTACGACCGGGGTGTGCGCGCCATGGGCCTTACCTGGAACCGCAGAAACGCCTTCGGTCGGGGTGTGAAGGCTGAAGGCGAGGATGGGCTCAGCCCTCTGGGTTTGGAATTGGTGGAGGCCATGGAGCATCTGGGCATGATCGTCGACGCCTCCCATCTTTCGGACCGGGCTTTCGAGGATCTCTCCGCCGTTTCCAAACGGCCGTTCATCGCCTCCCATTCCAACGCCAGGGCGCTCAATCCTCACCCGAGAAATTTAACGGATGGGCAGATACGGCGCATCGCCGCCTCGGGGGGAGTAATCGGAGCCGTCATGGTGCCCGATTTTGTCGCCGCCAATCCGCCCTCGGGGTACCTGGAATCCTTTCTCGACCATATCGATCATATGGTGGGGATTGGAGGGCTGGAGGCGGTGGGCATAGGCTCCGACTTCGATGGTTACGCCGATAAGGGCAACCACGTGCTGGCCGATGCCTCGGAATTCCCGCTCCTGGCCCGGGGTCTGGAACTCCGGGGTTATGGGGAGGAAGCGGTGTTGAAAATACTGTCGGGCAACTGGGAGAGGCTGATCCGTGATATCTTATCCTGAAAATCCTGAAAACCCTGTTCCGGGGCGGAATCCGGGCAAACTCGCGCTCCTGGGCTTTATGGGCTGCGGTAAGAGCAGCATTGGGCCCTTGCTTGCCTTGAAACTCGGTGTCTCCTATATTGATTTGGATGAACTGATCGAAAGAAGGGAAGCCAGGACCATCGGTGAGATTTTTCTTACGAGGGGCGAAGCCGTCTTCAGGGAGCTGGAGCAAGCCTCCCTGGCGGAAGTGGCGCGGAGATCCGAACCCTGTGTTCTTTCCTGCGGCGGCGGTATCGTTCTTTCCGAGCTGAATAGAAGGGTGCTCAGGGAAAGCTTTGTTTCAGTATGGGTCGATGTGCCCCTGGAGGAATTGCTCAAACGCCTGGAAAACGAGCGGAAGACCAGGCCGCTCCTGGCCCGGGGGGATTACCCGGAAAGGGCCTTTGCCCTTTTGGGGGAAAGGCGGGCCTTGTACGAGTCGGCAAGTCGGTACCGCTACCGATGGAAGAAAGGCGAGGATGCCCCGACTTCGGCCGCCCTCATCGCCGGGATGCTTGAAGGCTAAGAGGTTTATGTCGCCGCCCCGGGCAGGAGAGCGCATTCGCTGGGACGGATTTTAAAATATCCCTGCCCGCCCTCTTCGAGGCTGGGCCGCTCCGCGCTGTCGAATTCGATATATGGCTCCTCGTTTCCCGGGATTTCCGCGCCTTCCAAAGCTTTATGCTTCGGTTCAGGCTCGCGGGAAGGGAAGGTAGTACTTCCTTTCGATAGAAGACGAAGACGGATATGGTATAGTCCGTTTCTCTCCGAAATTTTCTCAACGGAGCCGAAAAGCACATCGTTTTCCGTTTCCGCTCCCGGGTTTTCGAGGATTCCCCGGGAAGCATCGTAAAAAACAGCCCCGGGAGGTATGAAATAAAATACATCATCAAGTCTTGATTCTTTTTGGGAAGAAGAAATCGCGCCGGGTGAGGAGAGTTTTCCATACGGGGTGTTGTACATACGATGCGTATCCCCGTTCGACAGCCCTTCGATGGGGAGTAGAAGCCCCAGGCCGAGAAAGTTCACGCACCAGGCGTCGGGCGGGTTCTTGAAGATATCGGAAGGACTTCCCTGGGCGACAAGCCTGCCCTTGTTCATGATAAAGATGCGGTCCCCCAGGTCGAGGGCCTCTTCCACATCGTGGGTGACGTGAAGGGCGGTGATACCTTCCTGCCTCAGCATTGTTCGCAGATAACGCCTGAGTTCTTTCCGCAAGGGAGCATCCAGCGAGGAGAGGGGTTCATCCAAGAGAAGGATTTCCGGTTTTATGGCGAGGGCTCTGGCGAAGGCCAGGCGCTGTTTTTCCCCGCCCGACATGGTTCCGGGCTTTCGATCCAGAAGCGGAGCTATCCGCAGGGTTTCGGCGAGGGTTTCGCAGATTTCCCTCCGCCTGTCTTTATCGACGCCGGCCAACCTCAAGCCGAATTCCAGGTTGCCCCTGCCGTCCAGGTGGTCGAAGAGGGCGAGATCTTGAAAGACGAAGCCCAGCTTTCGCTTTTCCGGCGCCAGTCCACCGATATCGGTACCATTGACGGAGATGCTGCCGGCCTGTGGCTGCTCGAGGCCGGCTATGCAGCGCAGGAGGCTGGTCTTGCCGCAGCCGGAGGGGCCCAGGATCACCCCCGTCTGCCCGCGATCCAGAAAGAGGGAGATTTCCAGGTTGAAACCGCCCCTGGAAAGCCGCAAATCTCTTATTTCAAGATACTTCACCGCGTCCCTCCTTGAGGAAAAAAGCGATGCTCGTGAAAGCCGCCAATACGATGCCCACTGCGCAGGCTTCGCTGAAGCGGTAGGAAGAAGTCAGTCTATACAGGAGGAGGGGAAGGGTTTCCCGGCTTCCGCCGACAAGAAGGGGTATATTGGCATCGCCCATGGTCAGGGAAAAGGCAAAAGCCGAAGCGGAGGCCACCGAGGGAGCCATGGTTGGAATGTCTACGCGGAACAGGGCTTGCCGGGGGCTGGCTCCAAGGGTTCGGGCAGCCTCGTTTTTGCTCCTGTCCAGGGAACTCATCGCCGCCTCGAGGGATCGAGCGACAAAGGGCCAGGCGATGGCTGTCTGCCCTATGAGGATCAGGAATTCGGGGTTTATTTTCAGCACGCTCGCCCATCCGGCGGAAATGATGGCGGGGGATAAAGAGAGGGGAAGGGCGCTTACCCAGGGCCTGGGGCGGCTTGCGGCCACAATGAGGCCGAGGATGCTGGCCGTGAACGCGGCGATGCCACTTAAAAGCAAGCTTTGCGCCAACGCGCCCAGAAGCGGCGAGCCGAGGGCTGAAGATCCCGTGCCGGTTAATAGTCTTTTAAAATTGTCGAAACCGTAGACGACGGCGCCGGCCCTGGAGCTTCGGACCGTAAACGCCTCGGCCACGAGGGATGCCAGGGGACCGAGAAAAAAGACACAGACCGCCGCTCCGTAGAGGAGTATGAAAAGGCCTGTGGCGGGGTCCGGCTTTTTTCGTTCCGGCGCCGCCCCGAATCCCTTGCCCGAATTGGCCCTTCCGTCGAAGTGGGAGAAGGCCCATACCGCCCCGATGGCGGTCAGGGTTTGCAAAAGCGCGAGGGCGAGCGCCTTGGGAGGATCCTGGGTAAAACGGAGGGCGCGGTATATGCCTACTTCGAGGGTGGAACCGGACATGCCGCCGAAAACGAGAACGATGGTAAAGCTAAAGAAGCAGAAGAGAAAGATGAGGCTGGCGGCCTGCAGCATGGCTGGCAGAAGGTAGGGCAGGGTGCCCCGAAGAAAAGCGGTAAAGGGCCCCGCCCCCAGGGTCCTGGCGGCTTCTTCCCTGCTCTTGGGCATCCGGCTCCAGACCGAGCCCAGGTTCTGGATCACGATGGGAAAATTATAGAAGGCATGGATAAAAACCAATCCACCGAAGGAATAGAGAAACCCTCCGGAGCCTTTGGCCAGGCCTAAGAGGGAAAAAGCGGAGCTGAGCCAGCCGTTTTTTCCGTAATAGAGAATAAATGAGAGTATGACGAGGATGGGAGGGAGACAGAAAGGTACGGCGGCGAGGGAGAGGAAAAAGCGCCTGGCTTTAAATTTGTATCGGGCGACAAAGTAGGCCCCGGGGAAACCCACGATGAGGGCAAGGATGGTGCTGGCCCCGGCCTGGAGAAGGCTGAAGCGCAGGGAGGCGAGGGTGGAGGGAGCTTTCAGCGCAAGGAGAAGTTCGCTCCAGGCTTTGGCGGCGCCGCCCGCCCCGCCGAGCAGTACCGAGGCGGCAAAGGCCAGGCTGGGGTAGAGGGTGAGGGCGACCACCAGATAGGCGGCCAGAGGCCTGCGCGCTCCGGGGCCCCGCAGGGGGGCCCCGGCCTCCGGGCGGCGGGGCGGGCGGCTCGCCGGCATGCCCTGCGGCTCCTTGCTCATCCCGCCATGGTGGTCAGGATTTCAGCGGCGGTCTCCGGATCCTTATCCGGATCGGCGATCGTCGAGGGAATCGTGCGAATATCTTTGGGCACCACCGAGAAGGACTCGGGTAACTGTGTTTCCACATTGGCTGGATACATCCACTGGGTCTCGGGCAGGATAGCCTGGGCCTCCGGGGAGATCAGGAAATCGAGGAATTTTCCCGCCTCCTTTTTCCGCTTCGAGGAAGCCAGGATTCCCGCAAACTCTATCTGCGCGGCATGCCCCTCGGGGAAGACCAAGGCCTTGTAGCGCTCGCTTTCCTCATAGGCCTTGTGATAGGCCGGGCTGGTACTATAGCTCAACACCAGCGGCGCCTCCCCCTTGGTAAAAATCCCGTATCCAGTATCCCAGCCCGGCGTCATCGTCAGCACCGAGGGTTTGAGCCTTCGCCAGTATTCCTTCCACTCCTGTCCGTAGACAGCCTGGGTCCAGGCCAGCAAGCCAAGCCCCGGCGTCGAGCTGCGGGGATCCATGATGATCAGCCGCCGGGCGTAATAAGGATCCGTGAGATCCTCCAGGCTCTTCGGAGCCCTGACCCCCGATTCCGAATCCCAGATTATCGCGAAATCGCCGAAGTCGTAGGGAACGAGCTTAAGGCTGGGATCGATGAGAAGGTCCGCCCGTATTTTGTCCTTATTCGGCAACTCCGCCGGGACGAATAACCCGCTGCCCAAAGCCTTGGTCAGGGAATTGTTGTCCAGGCCCACCACAAGGTCGGCCTGGGCCTCCTTGCCCGCCGAAATCAAGGCCGCCAGGAGGGCTCCGCCGTCTCCCTTGGAGACGAAGCTCACCTTGATTCCGCTTTTCTCCTCGAAGAGCTTGGAAAGCGCAGATCCCGGTCCCCATTCCGAGACAAAGGAGTCATAGGTCCAGACCTGCAGGGCTTGAGGCTCCTTGGGGCCGCAGGAGGCCAAAAGAAACCCCGCGCAAAGCAGGAAAAGCGAGGAAATAATGATGGACGCGATGGCACCGCCCCGTCGCGGTGCGGCAATACATGGGAAAATCATAAGCTCCCTCCGCCGGTATTAACCGGATCAGGTTCATCGGGTCTTTTCTCAGGCGCCTGGGGCATCGACGATACCCCAGGCGGCCACCCCGGTGTTTACTAGCAAAAGCCCTAATTAGGCGGTTTTCTTTCCGTATTCTACAATGCAGGGGATCTTCCCCTCAACCACTTCCTTGTTGATCAATACCCTGGCGGCGTTGTTCTGCCCGGGCAGATCGAACATGATATCGGTCATCATGGCCTCGACAATGGACCTCAAGCCCCGGGCGCCGGTCTTCTGGGCGATCGCCTTGTCCGCGATGGCGTCCACCGCGTCGCTTTCGAATACGAGTTCGACCTTGTCGAGTTTGAGCGATGCCTGATACTGCCTGAGAACGGCGTTCTTCGGCTCGGTGATGATGCGTTTCAACTCGTCCCTGCTCAGATCGTTCAGGGAAACGTGGATCGGAAGCCGGCCGATGAATTCCGGTATCATCCCGAACTTCACCAGGTCGTCGGGGTGAAGCTGGGAAAAAATCTCGGAGAGCTTTTTCTCGTTTCGTTGGCGGATATCCGCCCCGAACCCCAGGGCGTGGCTGGATACCCTCGATTCGATGATGCGATCCAGGCCGACGAAGGCTCCGCCGCAGATGAAGAGGATATTCGTCGTATCTATTTTCAGGTATTCCTGATTCGGATGCTTCCTGCCGCCCTGGGGCGGTACGTTGGCCACGGTGCCTTCGATAATCTTCAGCAGGGCCTGCTGCACCCCTTCGCCCGACACGTCCCGGGTTATGGAGGGGTTTTCGCTCTTTCGGGCGATCTTGTCGATTTCGTCGATATAGATGATCCCCCGCTCGGCCGCCTCGATGTTCCCCCCGGCGGCCTGGATAAGCTTGAGCAGGATGTTCTCCACGTCCTCGCCCACGTAGCCGGCCTCGGTAAGCGTTGTGGCATCGGCGATGGCGAAGGGAACCTTGAGTTTTTTAGCCAGCGTCTTGGCCAGGAGTGTCTTGCCCGTCCCCGTCGGCCCGATGAGCAGCACGTTCGCCTTTTCTATTTCCACGTCCTGGCTGGGATCGTTCCGATGCTGTATGCGTTTGTAATGGTTGTAGACCGCCACCGAGAGCACCTTCTTGGCGTGCTCCTGACCGACCACGTAGGAATCGAGGTATTCTTTGATCGCCAGGGGCTTGGGCACTTCCTGAAGAAAGGAGGAGGAGATTTTCTGTTCTTCCTCCAGCAGAATTTGCCCGCATACCTGCACGCATTCGTCGCAGATATTGACCCCCGGGCCTGCTATCATCTTTTTGGCAAAGGCGCTGCTCTTGCCGCAAAAAGAGCAGAAGGCCTCCGGTTGGGCTTCTTCAGGCTTTCGCGTCTTGGCCATGTTTTCTCGACTCCATGATTTTATCGGCGAGGCCGTATTCCAGGGCTTCGGCGGCCCCCATGTAGAAATCCCTCTCCATATCCAGGCCGAGCTGTTCCACCGTCTTGCCCGTATGCCTGGCGAAATAATCGATGGTAAGTTTTTTGAGCCTCAAGATTTCCCGGGCCTGGAGACTTATGTCGCTGGCCTGGCCGGAGGTCCTGCCCCAGGGCTGATGAATGAGGATGCGGGAAGAGGGAAGGACGAAGCGCTTGCCCCGGGCGCCGCAGGCGAGTATGAGGGCGGCCATGGAAGAAGCCTGTCCGAGGCAGATGGTCTGGACATCGGGCCTGATATACTGAATCGTGTCGTAGATCGAAAGCCCGGCGGTTACCGATCCGCCCGGGCAGTTGATATACAGGGAGATATCCCTCCCCGGATCCTGGGATTCCAGGAAGAGGAGCTGGGCCACGATAAGGTCGGCGGTGAGATCGTTTATCTCGCCGTCGAGGAAGATTACCCTGTCCTTTAAAAGGCGGGAGTAAATATCGTATGAACGTTCACCTATTCCAGTCTGTTCTATGACGATCGGTACGAGGCTGTTCATCTGTTCCTGCATCTATGCCTACCTCAAGAAAACTTTTTGAAGGCGCCCTTTTTCAAAGGGCGCTCTCGAAGGACTTTCGTATAAGTTACTCAGCCGCGCTCATGAAGTCCACAAAGCTTTTTTTCTCGCCCTGGCCGAGCTTGGCTGTGGCCAGCAGGCTGTCGAAGAAGCGGGTTTCCTTCATCCTCTCCTTGAGGTACTCGACGGACTGTCGCTTTTCGTATTCGGCTTTCACTTCCTCGACGGACATGGCGGAGCCTTCGGCCTGTCGGGCGTATTCGGCGCTCAAGTCCTCCTCGGTGATTTCCAGACCGCTCTTCTCGACCAATTTGTCCAAGAGCAGCCTTCCGGCGATCGCCTTGCCCACGGCGGGTTTCCAGTCCTCGTAGAGCTGCTGCCGACTCTTGCCGGAATATTGGGCGATGCTTTCCATTTTTTCGTCGCTGTCGATGCCCATGTCGCGCTTCAGCGACTCCCAGCGCATCGACAGTTCGGCGGAGACCATGGATTCGGGAACATCGATGCTGGTTCTCTCCAGGAGGATATCGACCAGCTTCTTTTCCTTGAGCTCCCGCAGGCGATTGTCCAGGGCGGACTGGAGCTGCTCCCGTACCGCCTTTTTAAGATCCTCCAGGGTCTTGTACTTTTCGGAGACATCCTGGGCGAGTTCGTCGTCGAGGGCCGGTACGTCCTTCTGCTTGACCTTGGAGACGGCGACCGAGAGCATGACGGTCTTGCCGGCCAGGTCCTTGTATTCGAAATCCCCGGGATAGGTCTTGGGGAAGATCTTCGAGTCGCCGGCCTTCATGCCGACCACTTCTTCGTCAAACTTGTAGAGGTTGAGGCCCTTGCCCAGCTCGAAGGTGAAATCCTCGCGCTTGCTGCCGGCCACTTCCCGGCCGTCCTCGGTCAGTTCCGAGTAGGCGACGGTGACGATGTCGCCCAGGGCTGCCTCCCCGGTCTTCTCCACCACGATGGCGTTGCGTTCCCTGATTCTTTCCAGTTCCTGGGCAAGATCTTCCTCCGACACCTCGACGCCGGGGACTTCCAGTTCTATTCCTTCGGTGGAAGGAAGCTCGAAATGGGGGAAGACATCGTAGGTCACGCTGAAGCTGAAATCCTTGTCCAGGGCGAACTCGGGCTCGCCTTCGAGGGCGGGGGCCTCGTAGGCCAGGGGTTTTTCTTCCGCGTCGGCCAGGGCGGCGTCCACAGCCTTTTCCAGCACCCTGCTCATGGCTTCCAGCCTCAGGCTGTCGCCAAATTTCCGTTCCAGCACCGAGGGGGGAACGTGGCCCTTCCTGAAGCCGTCGATGCGCACGGACTTCACGTAGTCGGCCATCATTTCGTCATAGACTGACTTCACGTCGGCCATGGGGACGGTGGCCGTCATCCTCACCTTGGAGTGTTCCAGCTTTTCCAGTTTTTTTTCGGAGATAACCATATGTTCCTCTCGGAATGGCGGATTGCCGTGCCTCATGGCAGGCATCGTACGCGTGGCGGATTACAATATACAGTATATACCCGTCAGGCGCAAAAAAAAGGCGATTCGGCTTGGTTCCGAATCGCCACGTTGTAAGAGCGGGAAACGGGAGTCGGACCCGCGACATCGACCTTGGCAAGGTCGCGCTCTACCACTGAGCTATTCCCGCGCTGTAAACCACCCTCCCCGTGCAGCTTTCCCAAGGGGGAACCTGCGAGAGAAGGGACTTGAACCCTCACGCCGCAAGGCACTAGATCCTAAGTCTAGCGTGTCTGCCATTCCACCACTCTCGCGCACGCGTCGCATGGTAGCGGAACGCCGTTCACGCTGTCAAGGTCGTGAGCCGCGGAGGTTTCGAACCTCCGACCCGCAGATTAAGAGTCTGCTGCTCTGCCAGCTGAGCTAGCGGCCCAATAAAAACAAGTGCGTCCGACAGGAATCGAACCTGCGACCTACGGATTCGAAGTCCGTCGCTCTATCCAGCTGAGCTACGAACGCCCATTCGGTACAGTCCCAATTCCTCTAAGCTGGTGCAGGATTCGGGCTCGGGTGGGTGATGGGGTTTGAACCCACGACAACCAGATCCACAGTCTGGCACTCTACCACCTGAGCTACACCCACCGTGCAATCGGCAGGGACTACAATGCCGAAAAGCGAAAATTATGTCAATAGGGAAATGGAAGGGCCAGGTGAATCGTATCCAGGAGCCCGAAGGCCGGTTTGGCTATTGCCTCGGTCGCCTGTCTGCCCAGGCCCGGCGCGCGCCAACGATAGGCGGGATGATAGGCGGTGATATGAAGGGGAATGCGTTTCGAAACCGAAGCGAGAAAGCCGCCGATCGCTTCCATCTGCTCCGGTCTGTCCAGAATGCCCGGCACGAGAAGGGAGGTGACCTCAAGATGGCAGAGTTCCGCTGCAGCCCGTATGAAATTCTTCACTGTCTCAAGATCTCCGCCCAGCTTTTCCCTGTAGGTTTCCGCGGAATCCGATTTGAGATCCACGTTCGCCGCGTCGCAGAGCCCGAGAAGCCTTCGGGCGGGCTCTGGGTTGATACAGCCGTTGGTGACGAGGATTGTCCTCAGGCCCCGTCTTCTGGCGAGTTCCATGGCGTCCAGAACGTATTCCGCGTGGAGACAGGGCTCGGAATAGGTGAAGCTTATGGAGGGGCAGCCCGAGTCCAGGGCCTTGTGGATCAGCGCTTCGGGTTCGAGCCGGAGTCCGCCAGGGTCTGGGTCTCCCTCCGTGTCCGGATGGGCAATCTCCCAGTTTTGGCAGAAGGGACAGCGCATCGTGCAGTGCCAGAATCCTATGGAAAAGGTATGGCTGCCGGGCAGGAAATGGCGAAGCGGTTTTTTTTCCACCGGATCTATGGCCATGGATGAAATCTGGCCGTAGAGGGGCAGGACCATGCTCAGATTTTTATTGCCGCGGGCTTTGCAGATACCCCAGCGCCCTTCCGCGAGAACGCAGCCGCGGGGGCATAGGAGGCACTGGATTTTATCGTGTTCGACGGGTTTCCAGTATTCGGCTTCCCGCGGCATGGCGTGGCTCCTCTCCCGGGCTTACCTGGTCAGCGACCTTTTGTCGTGGTGCTCACAAAGCCCGAAAAACGCTTGCGCAGAATGGCCGAGTCCCGGGGGCCCAACAAGGTATCGCCCACCTCGAAAGGCTCGTAGCGGAGCGCCAGGGCTCCCCGCTTGACCCAAATCCTGACCAGGGACCTGGCCGCGCCTTCCTCGTCCACCGAGAGGGGCAGTTCGTCGGCGGCCAGGACGTCGGCGATCCTGAATTCGATGATCGAGCCTTCGGCGACCAATCGCGGGCTATCCTTCGCCGCGGCGAGCAAAAGGCATTTGTCCCCGTCGTAGGGATGCTTGCGTAAGGTACCCACAAAGGCGACGGCGTCCATGGCGGCATGATCCTTGTATCGCACCACATCGGAGAGGGCGGCCGACTCGATGTATTCGGTAATGCTCACTGCTTCCTCCTTTCGGCGAGGGAAACCGGATCGCGCTGCTCTGGGGCGTCCGATTCGTACAGGTCGGGAGCGCCCAGAATCCCCCTGTAGTTCAAAACTGCGGCGAATACCAATAGTAACAGACAAAGAAGGGCAAACCAATCTCCGAAGCGGCCATAGACGCTAAGGCCGCTGTCGGCATACACGGGCACCCTGACAAGCATGGTCCCGGCCTCGAACTGGGGCAGTTCGACAAGGGAGCGACCCCAGGGATCGACAACGCAGCTGACCCCCGAATTGGTGCTTCTCACCAAGGTTCTGCGGTTTTCGATAGCCCTGAAACGGGCTATCGCCCAGTGTTGAATCTGGGCGCTTCTGGTGCGGGACCAGGAATCGTTCGTCAGGTTGATGAGAAGATCCGCCCCTTGCAAAAAATACCGGCGGCAGAGTTCGGCGAAAGCGTCCTCGAAGCAAATAGGGGTGGAAAAACGCAGGATCTTGCCCGGAGAACTCCTGAGCCGCAGATCGAAAACCCTGTATTCGGTTCCCATGATCCAGCCGCTTTCCAGCCCCACGGTGTTTTGCATGAAGTTTCGGAACCATTGGTATTCCCAGAAAGGTATGGCCTCCGCGAAGGGGACGGGATGGATCTTGGCGTAGGAATCCAGGACCACTCCCTCGGGCGATACAAGAATGACGGAATTCGTGGCTTCATAGGTATCCCAGTCCAGGACGATGGGGGAACCGGTGAGGAGGGGAATCCCGGTTTCGGCGAGGAAGGGCAGGAGCGGTTCTTCCGGCGGATTGCGGGAGTACCATTGACGGAAGTCGTCCAGGGGGCGGCGCAGGCTGTTCTCGCTGAAAACGATCAGGTCGAGGTCGGGCGGGGCGGCTCCAAAGGAGTCTTCGGCCAGCGCTTTTTTCGTCAGTTCCACATTGGACCTGAGGGCCGCCGCTTCCCCCGCCACCCAAGGATCGGTGTTCTGCTGCACCAGCAGGGCCTTGAATTCGCTTTTTACCGGTATGGTTCTTTGCATTGAATACAGGCCGTATGCCAGGCAGAGGGACAAAAGAACAAGGAAGAATGCGCCGCGCCGTAGTTTTTCCGCCCCGAACCCCGGATTTTCGCTCCATTCCGCAACGATGGCCGAGGAAAGGGCGAGGAGAAAGGAAAGACCGTATACGCCGGTTATATCCGCGATCTGCAGCAACAGGGGCAGGGAACTGAGAGAGTAGGGGATCAGCCCCCAGGGATAACCCAGGAAGCCTATTGACTTGAAATATTCCAGGACGGTCCATCCCAGGGCGAAGACAAAGGGTCGGTACGCTCTATTTTTACCCGACAGGAGAAACTGCGCGTAGGTTGCGGCGACGGCGTAAATGGCCGCATAGGCTATGGTGGTGGAGCCGAGGGTCCAAAAAGCGAAGCCCCGGTAGAAATAAAGCCAGTAGGAACTTAAGGAGTGGTGCAGGCCCCCGTAAATGGCTCCCAGAAGCGCCGCCCGTCCCGGCTTCTCGCAGGATTTGAGGGCGATATACAGGGGCGCCAGCGCGCAGAAGCCCAAAGGCCAGGCGCCCTGCAAAAAGAGTTCATTCGGGAGGGCCAGGGCGCCGAGAAGGGCCGAGGCCAGCGAAAGCGCTATCGGAAGAACCATTGTAACCTCAAGGCGGCATTATGGCAGAGAAGCCCCCGGGCGAACAGTATTGACCTCCCGGAGCGCCGGTTATAAAGTCCAATGCATGAAAGCCGTATTCGCCGGTACCTTCGATCCCCCTACCTGGGGGCATGTGGATATTATACGCAGGGCTTCTCCCATCTTCCAGGAGCTCCGCGTGGTGGTTGGCCTTAATCTTCTCAAGAAAACCCTCTTCAGCCTTGAAGAGCGTATGCAGATGCTTCAACGGCTGCTGGTGGATGAGCTGGCGTCCAACGTGGTCCTGGATTCCTGGGAAGGCCTGATATCGGAATACGCCAAGAAAAACGGCTGCGGCGTGCTTTTGCGGAGCGTGAGGAGCATGGCCGACGTGCCCTACGAGCAGATGATGGCGGCGATGAACAGCCGTTTGGGCAATCCCCTGGAGACGATGATCATGTTCTCCAGTCCGGAGCTTTCGGACATAAGTTCCAGCGCGGTGCGGGAGCTGGTCGTTTCCTGGAAGCGGCTGCCCCATGGCATAGTACCCCCCTTGGTGGAAAAAGAGCTCGAAAAGCGCTATGGACCTCTTTTACAAGATTGAATTATGGGATATTGTAGCCTGCGATTTCAGGGTTTCCGCCCAAAGGGGAACTCTTGACAAAATATTTGATTTTGTATATCGTCGCCAGTTGTTCTGGCTGTGAAACTTAGCGAGAATGAGGTTATATCATGGCTGTACCTAAATTTAGAACTTCTAAAGCGAGGACGCGCAGACGCCGTGCCGTTAACATGAAGCTTAGCGCTCCAACGATCGTGCAGTGCGGCAACTGCGGAAATCCAGTCCTTCTCCACCGAGTCTGCTCAAAATGCGGTTTCTACCGGGGCAGGCAGGTATTCACTCCAGAATCGAAATAAGGAGACCATAGATGGACGAGCTCTTCGAGAAAGTGAAGAAGATCATCGCCGACAAGCTTGAGGTCGAGGACAGCAAGATTACGCTGGACGCCTCCTTCAGGCAGGACCTCGGCGCCGATTCCCTGGACACCTACGAACTTGTGTATGGTATCGAAGAGGAACTGGGCATCCAGATCCCCGACGAGAAGGCGAACGAGTTCGAGACCGTCAGGGACGCCTACGAATTCATCAAAACCCAGGTAAAATAAGGTTCTTTAAAAGGGGTGCTGAGGATTTGTCCAACAAGTTCCAGAAAATGGAATCGGAAGGTTATTCTCAGCGCCTCGAAATCCTCCTTCGTTTTCAAAAATCGCTAAACCTAAACTTCTCGGCATTGGAACTCCTGGATACAGCCTTGACCCATCGTTCGTACATCAACGAAGCGGGCCGGGGCGAACGGGCTGCGCATAACGAAAGACTGGAATTTTTGGGCGACGCCGTTCTGGGCCAGGCGGTGGCGGCGATACTCTACGAGCGTATGCCCGATGGTTCCGAGGGCGATCTGGCCCGGATAAAAAGCCAGGTTGTCTCGGAACAGTCATTGGCGTCGGTGGCCCTTTCCGTGGGTATTTCCGAAGCCCTGCGGATGGGCCGGGGTGAGGAGCTCTCCGGTGGCAGGTCCAAGAAGGCAATGCTCGCCGATGCCCTGGAAGCCGTTATCGGAGCCTTATATGTCGATCAAGGCTCGGAAAAGGCCCGGGCGTTGGTGGAAAACCTGTTGGGACCGAGGATCGAAGGGTCCATCGGCGCGCCCAGCAAGGATTATAAGACAATCATCCAGGAATATGCCCAGAAGTACCTGAAAACCCTGCCGGTATACAGTCTCGGAAAGGCCGAAGGCCCGGAGCACGAGCGGCTTTTTTGGGTCAATTGCAGCCTCGAGGGCAAAAGCTATGGTCCTTTCCCCGGGAAGACAAAGAAACAGGCCGAGCAGAAGGCGGCGGAAAGGGTTTTTTCCATCCTGGAGGCTTCTTCTCCCGAAGCGGCCGGCCGTCTGCGTTCCATAGCCGGACCCGCCCCGGCCCAGATTCTCCCCTAATCTTCGATACCGTACTTTCCTTTTATTCCGCCGGCAATCCTCAGAAGTGTTTCCCGCTCGTTTTGCGCCGGGTCGTCCAAAACCGTTTCAAGAAGTTCCGCTAGTATTTTGCCCATGACCGGCCCCCGGGGTATTCCTGCTTCGGCCAGGTCGTTCCCGTTTATCTTCAAATCCTTTAGCCCCAGCGCCGAATCTTGGGCCAGAAGCTTTTCGATTCTGCGCCGGAGCGGGTCGAGGTTCCTCGGATCGGGGGCTGTCCTTTTTGTTCCCGCCGTATCGGCGCAGCGGAGCATGAAAAGCGATTCAAGGTTTTCCCTGCCCACGGATGCCACGAACCGGCGCAGGGCCGCGTCGCTCCATTCGTCGCTGTAGTTGAACATATGGTGTCCGATCAGATGGGCCACCTCGTCTATGAGATCGTTGGGGTACTTGAGCCGTTTCATCGCCCTGGAAGCCATCGATGCCGAGATCGTTTCGTGCCGGTGAAAATGCCTTTCCCCTTCCTCGGTCTCGACCATGGCTTCGGGTTTGCCCACATCGTGGAAAAGGGCCGCCAGGCGGATGGCCAGGATTTTGGGCGCCGCATCCACGCTGTAATAGAGATGATCCAGCACGTCGAAGCTGTGGTCTCCCTTTTGACGGCAGCCCCGGCCTGCCGATAATTCGGGCAACAGCAGTTTCAGAAGGCCGGTCCGCTCCAAAAGGGAGAGGCCCCAGGAGGGACGGTCGCTTAAAAGGATTTTTCCAAGCTCGTCCCTGAGCCGCTCCATGGATACTTTTTTAAAGGTTTCGATCGTCCGGGGTATGCAGTCGAAGGTCGCTTCCTCGATGGAGAAACCGAGCTGGGCGGCGAAACGCACCGCCCTCATGGGGCGCAGTCCATCTTCGGAGAAGCGTTCGTAGGGATCTCCGACGCTCCGAATGAGTTTCCTGGCGATATCGCCCCGCCCGTCGAAAGGGTCGATGAAATCTCCGTTCAAAGGGTCGAAGGCCATGGCGTTCATGGTGAAGTCGCGCCTGGCAAGGTCTGACTCGATGTCGCCCAGATATTCCACGCTCTCGGGTCTTCTGCCGTCCTTGTAGGATCTCTCGGCCCTGAAGGTGGTCATCTCTATGGACATGCCCGGAACGAGGATAGTTACGGTGCCGTGTTTGATCCCGGTGGGAACGACCCTGGGGAAGAGCCGGAGTATCTCCTCGGGGCTGGCATCGCTGGCCATGTCTATATCCGAATCGGCATCGCGGCCGAGAAGGTGATCCCGCAGGCTTCCCCCTACGACAAAGGCTTTGCGTCCATTATGCGCCAATCTGCGCGCTATATCCTTCACCGCCCCTGGGCAGCGGTATGGAATTATGTTCATCCGGAAATCCTCTTTATGTCGCCCGCGCTAAAGCTCGGGATGTCCCTTTTTGGGGAAAATCCCGATCCTTAAGTGTACACTTCCCGAACTCCCACTGTCCACGAGAAACCCCGGGCTCGGGCTTGTTGACAAGCCCGAGCCCGGGCGGCGATCCTAAAAGACAATGAACGCTCTCATCATAACCGGCGGGGAGTCGCCTCCGGCGAAGTTTCTTTCTGCCCTCGCCCTTTCCGCTGATTTGGTCCTAGCCGCGGATTCCGGCTTCGACACGGCCCTCGCCGCGGGCATCGATCCCGGACTCGTGGTCGGCGATTTCGACAGCCTTTCCGACCGGGGCCTTCTTTACGGGCTTCCGGCCGCCAGGGTCCTGGGGTATTCCCGGGACAAGGACGAGACGGATACGGAAATCGCCATCCGTGAGGCCAGGAAAAGAGGAGCGACCGCCCTGGCCATCGCCGGCGGCGGAGGAGGGCGTCTCGATCATCTGGTGGCCATTCTGCGGCTCTTCGAGCGCGGCGATCCTCCCCGGGAATGGCATACCCAAAGGGAGTCCTCCTTTTTTCTGGCGGCGGGCGCGATGGCCGGATTTTCTGCGGCCGCCGGTTCCCTGGTATCGGTTTTCCCCCTGGGCGGCGAAATCTGCGAGGGAATGGAATCCCGGGGGCTGCGATGGCCGCTGGAAGGCCTGGTGTGGAAACGGGGGGATTTCGGCGTCAGCAATAGAAGCCTGGGCCCGACTTTTGAACTGCGGGCGGGATCAACGCCCCTTCTGGTGATGCTGCCCCTGGGCGGCGAACTCCTTGCGTAGCAGCTTCAGGGTTTCCAGGGGATTCTGCACCAGCACTTTTTTGCCCCCGATGAGTTCGGCGATTCCTATTTCATTCTGATATCTAGGGATGATATGCAGATGGAGGTGCTCTATGCTGCCGCCCGCCGCCAGTCCTTGGTTGTAACCGATATTGTAGCCCGCCGGCTTATAGACCCGGTCCAGGCTGTCGAGGCATCGTTTGGTCAGATCGTCCATCGCCGAAGCTTCCTCGGCGCTCAGGCTCCGTATGTCCGTCAAATGCCTCCTCGGCATCAGCAAAAGGTGTCCGGGGTTATAGGGGTAGAGGTTGAGCGATACTATAACATGTTCATTTTCGTATACAATCAGTCTGTCCACTTCCTCGGAACCCTCGGCGATGGCGCAAAAAATGCAGTTTTGCGGCTTTTCAGCCTTCAGGTAGCCTAGTTTGTTAAAATTGAAAAAGTACTCCATTCCAGACTCCTTGATTTTACGCTTCCAAATGATAGGATATACTATCATGAATTCGGATCAAGCAGGGGCGAGTCCTTCCGGGCAGTCCGGGGGGTGGAAAAAATCCAGGTTCCTCATTTCCGGTCTTGCGTTCGCCTCGTTCTTCGGTATCGCGCTCAGCGCCCTTGCCCTGGCCTCCGCCGCCCTGTTCGAGGCCCCGCAGAGCCTCAAACGGCTGCTCTCGTTCTGCCTTGGCGGCGCATCGGTCAGCTTGTTTTTCTTTCTTTCGGCATCTTTCTTTAGCGATATCCTCAGTGTTTTTTTCAAACTCGAAAAAATCAAGCCTCTTCGCCTGCTGGGACGGCTTTTTCTCTGCATTCTTGGGCTCGTCCCGCTTGGATTGTTCTGGGCTGCGCTCCGTATTATGCGAGGCTTTCGGGCATAGAAAATCGCCTTCGCCTTGACCCCTTCGTCGGGCGGGGGCTATACTCGCCCGTCGTCCCGATTCCTTTTTCTGCAATCTAGCGCAAGGAGAATACCCATGAGCACGAGAGTACGATACGCTCCCTCGCCGACGGGAAACCAACATATCGGAGGGGTGAGAACGGCCCTTATCAACTATCTTTTCGCCCGCTCCGTCGGCGGATCGTTCATACTCAGGCTCGAAGATACGGACCGGAGCAGGTACGCCGAGGAGTATGTGAAAAACCTCTACGATACCTTCCGCTGGCTGGGCTTCTATTGGGACGAGGGGCCGGATATGGGCGGCCCGGTCGGGCCCTATGTCCAGTCCGAACGCTTCGACCTGTATCGGGACTACGCGGAACAGCTGGTAGCGATGGACAGGGCGTATTATTGTTTTTGCGACGCCGATCGGCTTGAGCGGCTCAGGGAAGAGCAGTCCAAGGCCAAGGCCGAGTCCTTCGGCTACGATCGACATTGCCGAACCTTGAGCGCCGACGAGGTGGAGGATAATCTGGCGGCGGGCAAGAGCCGGGTCATACGGCTCAAAATCCCTCTGGACGGAACGACGGTATTCCATGACAGGCTCCTGGGCAGGATCGAATGGAAAAATTCCGACATCAGTCCCGACCCGGTACTCTTGAAATCCGACGGCTTTCCCACCTATCACCTGGCCAACGTGGTGGACGACCACCTCATGGAAATAACCCACGTCATGCGGGCCCAGGAGTGGATACCCTCCGCGCCCCTGCATAAGATATTGTACGACGCCTTCGGCTGGGAGCAGCCCGAACTCTGCCATCTGCCCATGGTTCTGGGGCAGGACGGGCACAAGCTCTCCAAACGTCATGGAGCCACCGCCGTCAACGAGTTCAGAAAGGCGGGGTACCTTCCCGAGGCTTTGATCAATTACATCGCCCATCTGGGCTGCTCCTTCCAGGAAGGGAGGGACCTGTACAGTCTCGGCGAGATGGAAAGCCTGTTCAAGATCGAAAAGTTAAACAAGGCGCCGGCGGTTTTCGATTACCAAAAACTCGAGTGGTTCAACGGACAATACATACGTCTCAAGTCCGACGCCGAACTTGCCGCCCTGGTCAAACCCTATCTTGTCGAGGCCGGACTGCGGGCGGAGAACGACGGCGCCGCCGACGCCCTGGATGTAAAAGCCATGCCTCTGGTAAAAGAAAGAATGAAGTTCCTCTCCGAGGCGGCCTCGCTCATGGGCTATCTGTACCGGAAGCCCGAGTTGCCGGCGGCGGCGGAGTTTATCCCCAAGAAGCTCGATACGGCGACTACGCTCCGCATGCTCCGGGAGGATCTCGCCCTTTTGGAGCTCGTCGATCTGGAACGTCTGGAGGAGGCCGAGGAGGCCTTTAGGGCGAGGGCGGGCCAGATCCCGGCCAAACTGGGCGATCTTCTGATGCCCCTCAGGGTGGCGGTGACCGGATCGAGGGTGAGCCCTCCGCTCTTTGAATCCATGCGTTTGCTCGGAGTCGCCGAGACCGGGGAGAGAATTCGGGCGGCTATCGTTCACCTAGAGAAAAGCGAGGCGTAAAACGGTGCGGCGCATTGCCTTCGACAACGAAAAATATCTTTTGGAGCAGTCAACCCTCATCCGCGATCGGGCCGAAAAGACGGACAAGCTGTATCTCGAGTTCGGAGGCAAACTCCTCTGGGACTGGCACGCGGCCAGGGTTCTTCCCGGGTACGATCCCAACGTCAAAATACGCCTTCTTGCCATGCTCAAGGACAAGGCCGAAGTCATTCTCTGCATTTACGCGGGAGATATCGAACGCAGGCGCATTAGGGGCGATTTCGGAATAACCTACGATGCCAGCGCCTTGCAGATATTCGACCAGTTGGGCGACTGGGGAGTCTCGGTGGCGGGGGTGGTTATCACCCGCTACGAGGACCAGAACGCGGCCAATCAATTCGGGACCCTTTTGGAGCGCCGGGGGGTGAGGGTGTTCCGCCACAGGCCTACCAGGGGGTATCCATCGGACGTGGAACGCATCGTCAGCCCCGAGGGTTACGGGGCGAATGAATATATTCCCACATCGAAGCCCATCGTGGTAGTCACGGGCCCCGGCCCGGGTTCGGGAAAGCTCGCCACGGCGCTTTCCCTGGTCTATGCCGACTATTGCGCGGGGAGAAAGGCGGACTACGCCAAGTTCGAAACCTTTCCCGTCTGGAATCTGCCGCTCAAACATCCGGTGAATATCGCCTACGAAGCGGCCACCGTCGACCTGGGGGATTTCAACTGCGTCGACCCCTTCCATCTGGAAGCCCGGGGCGAGACGGCCATCAACTACAATAGGGATGTGGAAGTTTTTCCCGTCCTCAGAAGGATTCTCGACAAAATTTCCGGCGGCGATGTGGGCTACGTCTCGCCCACCGAAATGGGGGTGAACAGGATCGCCTCGGGCATCATCGACGACGCGGAGGTACGCCGGGCGGCCTGCCAGGAGATTCTTCGCCGTTATTTCCGGCATTCCTGCGAATACGCCCTGGGTTTGAGCGAAAAAGCGGCTATTCAACGCATACAGGTCATAATGGACGAACTCGAAATAAGGCCCGAGGACAGGGCGGTGGTGCTGCCGGCCCGGGCCGCGGCCGAGAAAGCCCTCAAGGAAGGGAAGGGCAATGAAGGCGTTTGCGTGGGAGCCGCCCTCGAGCTGCCCGATGGTACGATCATCACCGGCAAGAATTCACCGGTCCTTCACGCGGCCAGCGCCGTCGTGCTGAACGCGGCCAAGAAACTGGCGGGTATCCCTAAGAAAATTCATCTTCTGCCCCCCATAGTCACCGCCAGCATCGCCGGTATGAAGCGGGATGTGCTGGGGCGCAAATCCCTTTCCTTGAGTCTCGACGAAACGCTGATCGCCCTTTCGGTCGGCGCCGCCATGAATCCCTCCGCCCAGGCTGGGATGGAAGCCCTCAAATCCCTGGCGGGCTGCGAGCTTCATCTGACCCATATCCCTTCCGCGGGGGACGAAGGGGGCTTGAGGAGGCTGGGACTCAACGCGACCAGCGACCCTTTCTTCGCCAGTAACAACCTTTTCAGCTCTTGAAAAGGGGGCGTGAAAGCCCCTCGCCTCAGGCAGGTTTCGAAACTCGACGGTATTGACCAGACGGTTTTTTATGGGCATAGTAGCTTCACCGCGCCCCTGAAGCGCGGCAAGGAGCCATTCATGAGCGAGTCGACAGAAAAGACCGCAGTCTATCTCGATTTTATCCGCGAAGCTGTCGCCAAAGACATTGCCGAGGGAAGGACTCGGGAGGTCCGCACTCGCTTCCCGCCCGAACCCAACGGCTGGCTTCATATCGGCCATGCCAAGGCTATTTATGTGGATTTCGGCGTGGCCGAAAGCTTTGCCGGTCGCTGCAATCTCCGTTTCGACGATACCAATCCCGAAAAAGAGGACTCCTCCTATGTCGATGCCATAAAGCGGGATGTCCGCTGGCTGGGCTACGACTGGGAAGACCGGGAATACTACGCTTCGGATTATTACGAAAAACTCTACGAGCTGGCCCGGCTGTTGATCCGCAAAGGACTGGCCTATGTGGACGACCTGGATGAGGAGCAGATAAAGGAATATCGGGGCACGAATGTCCCGGACAAGAACAATATCACCTATACTCCTCCCGGCAGGAATAGCCCGTACCGCGACCGCGGCGTCGAGGAAAACCTCGATCTTTTCGCCCGTATGAGGGCGGGGCAGTATCCCGACGGTTCCAGGACCTTAAGGGCCAAGATCGATATGGCCCATCCCAACCTCCTGATGCGCGATCCCGTGATGTACCGCATCAGAAGGGAGCCCCACTATAGGACGGGCACAATCTGGTGCATCTATCCGATGTACGATTTCCAGCATCCGCTCTCGGACGCCATCGAGGGGATCACCCACTCGCTCTGCTCCCTGGAATATGAAATCCATCGCCCCCTCTACGATTGGTTTATCGAACACTGCGAGGTTTTTCCCTCAAGGCAGATAGAGTTCGCCCGGCTCAACCTGACTCACACTGTCCTTTCCAAGCGCTGGCTCATCCGCCTGGTGCAAGAGAAAAAGGTGTCGGGCTGGGACGACCCGCGCATGCCCACCCTGGCGGGCTTGCGGCGCAGGGGCTACACGCCCGAGGCCATCAGGGATTTCCTCGGAAGGATCGGCATAGCCAAGACGGATTCCATGGTCGATATACAGCTTTTGGAGCACTGTCTCAGGGAGGACCTCAACAAGCGGGCTGCCCGCTATATGGCGGTTCTGCGCCCCCTGGAGCTGGTCATCGATAACTGGCCCGAGGGCAGGGTAGAGATGCTCGAGGCGGTCAACAACCCCGAGGATCCCCACCATGGCAAGCGTTTGATCCCCTTCTCCGGGAAGCTCTGGATCGAAAGGGAGGACTTCCAGGAAGTCCCTCCGCCCAAGTATTTCAGGCTGTTCCCCGGCAATCAGGTACGGCTTCGTTACGCCTATATCGTAACCTGCACCGGTTTCGACAAGGATCCGGCCACAGGGGAGATACTGAGGGTCCATTGCAGCTACGATCCCGAGACCAGGGGGGGGGACGCGCCGGACAACAGGAAGGTCAAGGGTACGATCCATTGGGTTTCGGCCGACCAAGCCTGCAGCCTGGAAGCCCGTCTCTACGAGCATCTTTTCGAATCCGAGCGGCCTATGGATATCCCCGAAGGCGGTTCTTTCCTCGACAATCTTTCGGATAAATCCCTGGAACGCTTACGGGGCGCGAAGGGTGAGCCGGCCCTGGCCGCGCTTGAACCTGGCACTTCCCTGCAGTTCGAGCGCCTGGGTTATTTTTGCGTGGATACCGATTCGAAACCGGGGGCCCTGATCTTCAACCGATCGGTCTCCCTGCGGGACAGCTGGGCAAAAATCGCCAAGAAGAGTATGTAGAAGGGGAAAACCGGACTTTTTTATTCTCGAAGCAAGCCGGCCTTAGACCGGTGAAGTATAGATACATACAGAAGGAGGAGACATGAAATCGCGTGGAACGATGATCGTACTCGCAGTCATGATCGTCGCAGCGTTCGCGCTGACATCCTGCGGCGGGGGAAAGGCGACGGAGATCAAGATCGGCGGCATATCGCCGCTCACCGGTGAAGCGGCCACCTTCGGCCAGTCCACCAAGAACGGCATGGAACTCGCCGTCGAGGAGTGGAACGCCGCCGGCGGCGTGCTGGGCAAGCAGGTCAAACTTATCGTCGAGGACGACAAGGGCGATCCCGCGGAAGGCGCAGCCGTATTCAGCAAGCTCATCGAGCAGGACAAGGTAGTCGCCATCGTGGGCGGCATCACCTCCAGGGTGGCCCTGGCCGGCGCTCCCATAGCGCAGGCAGCCAAGGTCCCCATGGTAACCCCCACAGCCACCAACGAAAAAGTGACCCAGGTGGGTGATTATATCTTCAGAAGTTGTTTCATCGATCCCTTCCAGGGCTCGGTGATGGCGAAATTCGCCGTTCAGGACCTGGGAATTCTCAACGCCGGGGTCATCTTCGACCTGGGCAACGATTACTCCAAGGGCCTGGCCGAGACCTTCAGCGCCTCCCTTACTTCCCTGGGCGGGCAGGTGCTGGCCAGCGAGGGTTATCCCTCCGGCGCCACGGACTTCAAAGCCCAGCTCACCAAAATCGTGCAGGCTAAACCCGAAGCGGTGTATATCCCCGCCTATTACAACGATGTGGGGCTCATCGCCAAGCAGATCAGGGAACTCGGCTACGAGGGCAAGCTCCTCGGCTGCGACGGCTGGGATTCCTCCGAGCTGGTCAATATCGGCGGTACCGCGGTTGACGGCGGCTTCTTCACCAACCACTATTCCAAGGACGATACCAGACCCGTGGTCCAGGATATCGTGCGCAAGTACAGCGCCAAATACGGCGCTCCTCCCGACGCCCTCGCCGTTCTGGCCTACGATGGCATGAACATTCTTTTGGACGCCGTCAAGCGGGCGGGCAAGACCAACAACGAAGCCATCCGCGACGCGCTCAAGACCGCCGATCTGGCCTGCGTGGGCGGACAGATTCGCTACGACGAGAACAGGAACCCGGTGAAGTCCGTGGTCATCATCGAAATGAAGGACGGGCAGCAGGTATACAGGGCCACCGTCGAGCCTTAAGTCAAGGGCTGATTCGATTTTTTGAGGTTTTTTAAACGAAGCAGGGCTGTCCGGATCGCCGGACAGCCCTGCTTCGTTTCAGCCCCCTCGCCCCGCCGGGCTTTGGCGGTATATACTCCCTTTAATCGGCCGGGCGGAAGCTCACACTCCGCTGACCTATCCCCCGGTACTTTAGGATCTTCCGCCAACCGGAAGCAACGCAGAGGAGCAAGCATAATGGCAGCACAGAATCTCGAAACCCAGGAGTCGCTCAGCATGGAAAAAATCGTCTCGCTGGCCAAGCGAAGGGGATTTGTCTTTCAGTCTTCGGAAATCTACGGAGGCCAGGCAGGGGCCTGGGACTACGGACCTATGGGGGTCGAGCTCAAAAACCGCATAGCGAGGTTTTGGTGGAAGGAAATGACCCAGCTCCACGACGACATAGTGGGCCTGGACGCGGCTATCCTCATGCATCCCAGGGTCTGGGAAGCCTCGGGGCACGTGGAGAACTTCACCGACCCCCTGGTGGATTGCAAGAAATGCAAAACCCGATTCCGGGCCGACCAGATCGACCAGGACAAGTTGGCGCGAAAAGAATGCCCCGACTGCGGAGGGGAACTCACCGATACCCGCAAGTTCAACCTCATGTTCAAGACCAACATAGGTCCCGTGGACGACGGGACCGGGCTCATATACCTGCGCCCCGAAACCGCCCAGGGCATCTACGTCAACTACAAGAACATCGTCCAATCCAACCGAATGAAGATACCCTTCGGGATCGCCCAGGTAGGCAAGGCCTTCCGCAACGAAATCGTCACCAAGAACTTCATTTTCCGTACCTGCGAGTTCGAGCAGATGGAAATGCAGTACTTCGTAAAGCCCGGGGAGGACGACAAGTTCTTCGATTACTGGAGAGAACAGCGCTGGGCGTACTACGAAAAGCTGGGCGTTCGGATGGATAGACTGCGCTGGCACCGCCACGGCAAGGACGAGCTGGCCCACTACGCCAAGGACGCCTACGACATCGAGTACGAATTCCCCATGGGCTTCAAGGAACTTGAGGGGGTGCACAACCGCACCGATTACGATCTCACCCGGCATCAGGAATTCTCGGGCAAGGACATGCAGTACATCGACCAGGACAACGGGAACGCCCGCTATATTCCCTACATCATCGAAACCAGCGCGGGCCTTACCAGGCAGCTCCTGGCTGTCCTCTGCGACGCCTACGAGGACCAAAAGGTGGCCGACAAGGGGAACGACGACGACTGGCGCACCGTCCTCCACTTCCACCCCCTCCTGGCGCCGGTCACCGTGGCGGTCCTGCCTCTCATGAAGAAGGACGGCCTTGCCGAGCTGGCCAGGGATATCAGGGCGGAGCTTAAAGAGGACTATTCCACCGATTATGATCAGTCAGGAGCCATCGGCAGGCGCTACCGCCGCCAGGACGAGATCGGCACTCCCTACTGTGTCACCATCGACTATCAGTCCAAGGAAGACGGTACCGTCACCGTCCGGGACAGGGACAGCATGCTTCAGGACAGGGTTCCCAGGGCATCGCTCCAGGAGTATCTGCGCGGCAAGATCAAGTCGTACAAGAGGGTTTAGACGATGAGCGAGGATGCGAAAGTTCTGGCCGAAGCGGCTGCCCTGAGCGCCCAGGGCAGGGCCTTCGCCCTGGTGAGCATCCTCTCCAGCTCGGGCTCCACTCCCCGGACGAGGGCCAGACTCCTCGTCCGGGCCGACGGCAGCAGCCTCGGTACGATCGGCGGGGGTAGCCTCGAAACCAGGGTCATCGCCGAGGCCCTGGCCTGCATCGCCGAGTCGAAACCTAAAATGCTCCGCTACGAACTCGTGGAAACCCAGAACAAGGAGTCCCCCCTCATGCATTGCGGCGGGACCCAGGAATTGTATATCGATGTCATCCCCGCGCGCCGGAGAATACTGATCGTCGGAGCCGGCCATGTCGGTCTCGCCCTGGCGCGATTGGCGGACTATTTGGGTTTTTCCATCGAAATCGCCGACGACAGGGAAGAAGCGCCACGCCGGGAGGGCTTTCCCGGGACTGCGGTTGTTCATGTGGATCAGGATCTGGGGACTATGCTTTCCAATCTCCCCGCCGACCCGAATCGTGCTATCGTCATCGCCACGCACTCCAGGGACGCCGAAGCGCTTCGGGCCCTGATCGACAAGCCCTGGGCATACCTGGGACTCCTGGGTTCCAGAAGGAAGGTGACCGCATTGTTACAGGAGCTTCAGGCCGAAGGCTATTCCCCGGAACTCCTGGATGCCATCCACGCTCCCGTCGGCTTGGACATCGGCGCCGAGACTCCCGAGGAAATAGCGGTATCGATACTATCCGAAGCGCTTTCGATTCTCACAAAGACTAAGGTACACCACCTTCGCGAGGATATACGAGAAAAGCCGTGAAAAAACGAAAGAGCCGCGGGAAATTCCCGCGGCTCTTTTTATCGACTTATTTTCCGAGGACCCCTTCCTTGCAGGCCTTGGAAACGGTGAACTTCACCGCCGTCTTGGCCGGGATCTTGATGGCTTCGCCGGTGGCGGGGTTTCTTCCGGTGCGGGCCTTGCGTTTGGCAAGCTTCAGAATTCCGAAGCCGGGCAGGGTGAATTTTTTGTTTTTCTTAACTTCTTTGTAGGCCACTTCTGCGAGAGAATCGAGAAAAGCCTTCACATCTTTCTTCGTCATGCTCGTCTTCTCTGCAAGGGCGGTGACCAGCTGAGCCTTTGTCATCGCAGTTCCGTTTGTCGCCATGTTCTTCTCCTTGGGAATGACTCTTAGAGAGGCCGATCGGAGCGACCTTGCCGTTTTTCCCGGCGAAGGCCCGTCTCCTGCGCCTCAATCGAACTAATAATAACACAGGCGCGGAAAAAAATAAAATATTATTTGCGCTACAAGATGAAAATAGCCCCGGTATATTGAGAAAAAAGCGCGATTACCGCTATACTGCCCCGAAGAAAGCGAGGAAAGCCATGAACAAAGCCCTTGAAACCCTGAAAATCCGCGGTTTTATACAGCAATGCACCGACCTGGAAGGTTTGTCCAAACTGATGGACGAAGGTCCGATAACCCTCTACGAGGGCTGCGATCCCACCGGTCCCTCCCTCCACATCGGACACATGGTTCCCTACTTCGCCATCCGCCACCTTCACGAGGCGGGGCATAACGCGATCGTCCTCATGGGTGGAGGGACCGCCCGGATCGGCGACCCTTCGGGCAAGACCACCATGCGGCAGATAATCAGCTACGAGGAGATCGACGCCAACGCGGCCCGTTTTCTGAAGCAGCTGGACAGTTTTCTCAAGTTCGACGGAAAAACCCTCTACTCGGCCAACAACAAGGACTGGCTGGCCGACCTCAACTACATCGATTTCCTGCGGGATATCGGCAGGCATTTTTCGGTCAACCGGATGCTCTCTTTCGAGTCCTACAAGATGAGGATGGAAACCGGCCTTTCCTTTATTGAATTTAATTATCAACTTCTCCAGAGCTACGACTATCTCCAGCTCCACAAGCGGCACGGCTGCAGGCTCCAGGTGGGCGGCGACGACCAGTGGGGCAATATCGTGGCGGGTATCGAGCTCATCAGAAGGGTGGAGGGGACGGAGTGCTTCGGGCTCACCTTCCCCCTGGTCACCACCAGCGACGGAAAGAAGATGGGCAAGACCGAAAAGGGCGCCCTTTTCCTGAATCCGGAGATGACCAGCCCCTACGATTTCTTCCAATACTGGCGGAACGTGTCCGACGCCGACGTGGAGCGTTTTCTCCTCATGTTCACCTTCCTGCCCGTGGAGGAATGCCGAAGGCTGGCCGCCGGCAGCGATGCGGCGATCAACGCGGCCAAGGAACGGCTTGCCTGGGAGGTGACTGCCATGATCCACGGCAAGGAAGAGGCGGACAAGGCCTTGGCGGGCGCCAAGGCGGCCTTCTCCGGCGCGGGCGACAAGAGCGCCATGCCCACGGTCCGGCTGAGCCGGGCCATGTTCGACGCCGGCTATGGCATACTGGACCTCTTCGTCGACGCGGGACTTGCCGCCACCAAGAGCGAGGCGCGGCGCCTGGTGCAGCAGGGTGGGGCATTCCTGTCGGGCTTGGGTGGCGGGGAACTCGAGGCCATTGACGATCCGGCTTATTATGTGGGCAGCGACAGGCTCGACGGGGATTCCGAACTCCTGCTCAGGGCCGGCAAGAAGCGGTTCTGCAGGGTGGTGGCGCTTAAATAAACTCCGCCAGATTTTCCAGGGGTTCCCGTATTTTTCGCCTGACTTCCTCGTTCCTTTTTCCGAAGGCGACCACGATTCCCGGCAGCCATTGCGCTTCGTCCTTGTCCAGGAATCGGAGCAGGGCTTCTTCGTCGAAGCCTTCTATGGGACATGAGTCCAGACCTATGGAAGCCGCCCCTATCATCATGAAAGAAGCGACGATATAGCTCTGTGCCCTGGCCCAGTGCTCCGTCCGCTGAACCGATTCGAGAAATTCGTGATAGGGCTGGTAATCGGGCCTGAAAACCTGGTAGCCGCCGGGAAAACGTTCGGACCGCGCCCGTATGAATTCAGAATCCGGCGTAAAGCATCCGGCCCTGCGGACGAGGATGGCCACGGCGAAGGAGGAGCTGTGGACGGCCTCCTGGGCGAAGCAAATATCGCCCAGGGTCTTGATCCCGGGGCGGGTCGAAAAAACCGCAAAGCGCCAGGGCTCGAGGCCGAAGGAAGAGGGGGAGAGCCTTCCGCACTCCAGTATGTATGAAATAATATCCGCATCCGCCTGATGTTCCGTCGAAAAGCGCTTGCAGGCGTACCTGCGTTCCAGGAGGGCGAGGAATTCCCCGGCCTTAGCCTTTGCCGATTCGTCCATCGCGGCGTCTCAGACCAGATCCAGGGCGACGTCGAACATGGAGTTGAGCGAGGTTTGGCGCTCCTGGGGGCTCATTTCCTTGCGGGTAATGTTCGAGTCCGAGCAGGTGAGGAGGGTGAGGGCCTTTTTCCCGAGCTGGGCGGCATTGCAGTAGAGCGCGAAACACTCCATGTCCGTGGCTCCGCAGCCCATGGAAGCCCAGCGCTCCCAGCCTTCCTCCTCGGGCAGGGCGGAATAGAGGGAAAAAACGTCGGAGGAGAAGATGCCGCCCACCCAGTGCCTGATCTTTCGCGCGCGCGCCGAGCTTACGGCCTTTTCGAGAAGCCCGTAGTCCGCGCAGGGAGAGAAGCTGCCGTTCAGCCTGTATTGATGCGCGTAGTTGGAATCGGTGGAAGCTGTCATGGCGATGACCAGGTCTCCCACATCGATATCGGCGATCATGCCCCCACAGGTGCCGATCCTGACGATGCGTTCGACGTCGTAGAAGGCGAAGAGTTCGAAGGAATAGATACCCATGGAGGGTGCACCCATTCCCGAGGCCATGACGCTGACTTCCTTGCCCTGCCAGGTGCCGGTAAAGCCGAACATGTTGCGCACGCCGGTAACCTGGCGGACATTGTCCAGCTTGGTTTCGGCCACATACTTGGCCCGGAGCGGATCGCCGGGCATGAGCACGAAGGGGGCGATTTCTCCCTTTTTCGCCTGGTTATGAGGGGTTCCGGAGGAAAAATGCTCCAGCTGTCGTTTTTTCTGTAATGAATGATCCATGGGAATCTCCTTGTCCGAAATCGTCGCGCTCAATACGAGCCGTCGCTGCAGGTAAAATCATCCGTCCGCCGGCTTAGATATGACCGGCCGGCCAGTGTTCGTATCAGGCGCCCGCCGTTTTGGGCATCAGCTGCCGCCCCGTTCGTAGGGCTGTCCCGAAGCCCGGGGCGCGTAATCCCTTCCCGAGAACAATACCAGGGTAACCAGGGTGATGATATAGGGAAGGATGCTGAAAAATTCCGAGGGAAGGAAGCGAAGGCTCTCGATATTGACCATGTAGATTGCCAGGGCGACGGCGGTACCGAAGAGCAGGGAGGCTCCGGCCACGCCCTTGGGGAGCCACCGGCCGAAGGATACGGCCGCCAGGGCGATAAACCCCGCGCCATTGATGGTGTTCACCGTGTATTGAATTGTCTGGGTGAGCACCAGACAGGCTCCGGCCACGCCGGCGAGAAAGCCCGAGGCGAGGACCGCGATATAGCGCATCCTGCGCACGTCAATGCCCGCCGAGGCGGCGGCCTGGGGGTGTTCGCCGCAGGCCCTAAGCCGGAGGCCGAAGGGACGTCGATAGAGAAGGTACCAGGAGAGCAGCACAATGGCCAGGGCGATCCAGGCCGTGGGGTAGATCCCCGCGAAGCCGGGCATCATGCCCAGCTTGAAAGGCTGGGTTCTTTCCATCTTGAAGATTACCTGGGCGAGGAAGATAGTCCCTCCGGTTGACAGAAGGTTTATTCCCGTTCCCGATATAACCTGGTTGGCGTTCAGGGAAATGGAGGCGTAGGCATGTATGATCGATACCACCAGGCCGGCCGACGCTCCCGCGAGAATGGCAATCCACACCGACGCGGGCGTAGAGGATTCGATGAGCACATGGACGGTCGCCGCCGTAAAGGCTCCTATGCCCATGAGCCCTTCCAGGGCGATGTTGACCACCCCGGCCTTCTCGCAGATCATGCCACCCACCGCGGAGATAAGTATGGGCGAGACGATCATGAGTATCGAGGGAATCATTCGGATTAGGTCATTCATCGCTTCGCTCCTTCAGCTCCGCCGCCCTTCGCTTGGCCCGTTTATCGAGGATGATCCTGAAGGCGGCCCTGAGGGAAATGAATATGACCACCAGGCCGGATATGATCCAGGTCACTTCCTTGGGAATCTGCCGGGACTGCATGAGGGGCTGGGCCGAGGCCAGCATTCCGAAAAGCAGGCCGGCGATCATCGTGCCCCCGGCGGTGTTGTTGCCCACTAAGGCTACGGCTATGCCATTGAAGCCGTAATTGTCGTTTCCCCCCAGAACCCGTCCGTAACTGAAGGAGCCGAGCGCCACCACCGCGCCGGCGAGGCCGGCGAAGGCGCCGGCGATGATCATCGAGGAGGTGATGCCCTTGGTGACATTTATGCCCGCGTAGCGCGCGGCGTCCTTGTTGAGACCCGTAGCCCTGAGCTCGAATCCCAGCTTGGTTTTTTCGATGATAAACCAGAATACGAGGCAGGAGAGGAGGGCGACAAAAAGCCCCAAATTGAGCCGGGAACCGTTGGTGAGCCGGCTGATGAGGGGGCTGCTGAGCCTCGCGGTGGAGGGGAAGCTGGGGGTCCGGTAGGTATTGGTACCGGGGATGAGCATGGTGAGCCAGCGGGAGGCGAAAAAGGCGACATAATTCAGCATTATCGTGGCCACGACCTCGGAAACCGAGAATTTGGCCTTGAGCCAGCCCACGATGCCACCCCAGGCCCCTCCAGCCACGGCCGCGGCCAGGAGGGCGAGCAGCCAATGGAGCCCGGCAATCCGGGGGCCGAAAAGCGCCACGAACTGGGCGGCCGTAAGCCCCACCACATACTGTCCCTCGGCGCCGATGTTGAATAGCCCCGTCCGGGCCGCGAAGGCCATGGATAATCCGCAGAGGATCAAGGGGAGGCTGGCGTTGAGCCATTCCCCCACGTAGCGGATGTTCCAGGTGCCTCTGGTTACATCCAGGCCCGTGAGGGTCTGGAGCATGGCGCTGTACATGCCCGAGGGGTTCCGTCCCACCGCCACGACTAAAAGGGTGCCGCAGAGAAAACCGAGAAGGACCACGCTGATGGATATGGCCTTGTCCGACGAAAGCAGCCGGTCCAGAAGGTTTCTGTTCACGCTTCGTTGTTTCATCCCGCCTCCCTTTCCTCTGCTGCCTTGGAGCGGAAGCCGGCCATCATAGCGCCGATATCCCTTTCTTTCGCGTCCTCCGCGTCGACGATCCCTACGATTTCGCCCTTGGATATGGCGGCGATCCTGTCGCAGAGGTTGAGTATTTCGTCCAACTCGAAGGAGACAAGGAGGACGGCTCTGCCCTTGTCGCGCTCGGCGATAAGCCGGGAATGAATGGTCTCGATGGCGCCCACATCAAGGCCCCGGGTAGGTTGGGCGACCAGGAGGAGTTCCGGGGATAGCTCGATCTCCCTGGCGATGATGACCTTTTGCTGGTTTCCCCCCGACATGGAGCCGACCTTTGTGGCAGGTCCCTGTCCGGCCCTGATGTCGTAGCCTTGGATGAGTTTTCTGCCATAATCGGCGATGGCGGCCATATTGAGGATGCCGCCGTTCCTGGAAAAGGCCGGGCTGGCGTAGCTCTTCAAGACAAGGTTCTCGTCCAGCCTGAAATCGGGCACTATGCCGTAGCGCTGCCTGTCCTCGGGCACGTGGCCGATTCCCGAGGCGATCCGGTCGTGGATGCTCAGCTTTGAGATATCCTTGCCGGACAGGAGGATGCTGCCTTTTTCCACCGGGAGCATCCCGGCGATGGCCGCCACCAGCTCGCTCTGGCCGTTGCCGTCCACGCCGGCGATTCCGAGGATTTCTCCGGAGCGAACGTTCAGGGAGAGATTCTGCACGGCATAGAGGCCCTTGCTTTTCCGCACATAGAGGTTCTTGAGCTCGAGGACGGTCTTGCCCGGCCTGGCCGGTGTCTTGTCGGTTTTAAATTTGACCGATCTTCCGACCATCATTTCCGCCATCTCTTCCTCGGAGCAGGTTTGAACATCGACAGTGCCAACGCAACGCCCCCTGCGCAGTATGGTGCAGCGCTCAGCCGCTTCCTTGATCTCCCTCAGTTTGTGGGTGATGAGGATGATGGTTTTCCCCTCGGCCTTGAGCCGTTTGAAAATCTGCATCAGTTCATCGATTTCCTGGGGCCGCAGGACCGCGGTGGGCTCGTCGAAGATGAGGATTTCGGCGTTGCGATAGAGAATCTTGAGAATTTCCACCCGTTGCTGCATGCCCACGGATATGGTCTCGACCTTCGCCTTCGGGTCCACGTCCAGCCCGTAGCGGGCGGAGAGTTCGGCGACGCGCTTTTCGGCGGATTTAAGATCCATATCCCCGGTTTTCGTCCTCGGCTCCTTGCCGAGGATTATATTCTCGGTGACAGTGTAATTATGGACGAGCTTGAAGTGTTGGTGCACCATACCGATACCCAGCTCTGTGGCCTGATTGGGATCCCGAATCCGCACCTCCCGGCCCCGGACTCGGATGCTGCCCGAATCGGCATCGTAGAGGCCGAAAAGAATGGACATGAGGGTGGATTTGCCCGCGCCGTTTTCTCCCAGGATCGCGTGAACCTCATTGTTGAAAACCTTTAAGGTGACCCCGTCGTTCGCCACGACCCCCGGGAAGGCCTTGGTGATTTCGAGCATTTCTATTGCGTAGTCTGGCATTGCGCTCCTCGAAAGGAATGGAACGAAAACTATAAAAAGTGGAGGAAACCCCCTAAAGAGGGGTTTCCTCCGGACTGGCTGGTGAGTTAGTTGTCGCTGGCCTGGAGATTGGAGGGAACAAGTCCCTTGGCTTTGGCTTCTGCATAGGTCGGAACAATAGCGATCTTGCCCGCGATTATATCTTTCTTCACGGCTTCGACCTTGCTCACGATAGCCTTGCTCAGCTCCGGGTTGGAGGTGGAAAAGCCTACACCTTCATTTTTGGTATCGAAGGTCACGACGCCGCCCTTGAAGGTGCCGGCCTGGACAGCCTTCAAGGCCACCAGTGTGGAGGTTTCGACGCGCTTCAGCATGGAGGTGAGGACCGCCGATTTGTTTCCTGTGTAGATGCCGTCCTGGAATTGGTCGGAGTCAACACCGATAGCCCATACGTTCTTGCCCTGTACCCTGTATTCCTTGGCCTGGGCGATGGTGCCGTTGCCGGTGCCGCCTGCGGCCGAGAAAATCGCGTAGACGCCGGAATCGTACCAGTTTTTAGCCTGTGCCTTGGCCAGTTCGGGCTTGCCCCAGTCGTTGGCGTAGTAATCGACGAATTCGGCCTTGGGTAGTACGGAGCGTACGCCCTGGATAAAGCCGACTTCGAACTTGGTGATCGTTGGGCTGGGAATGCCGCCGATGAAACCGAATTTGGGATTGGCGACCTTGTCCTCGATCGCCTTCAGGGCGGTGGCGACGCCGACCAGGTAGGAGCCCTCATGCTCGGCGTAGACCGCTTCCATGACGTTGGGCTGTCCCACCCAATCCACGTCCACGATCAGGTATTTCTGCTTGGGATACTTGGGCGCCACTTCGATAAGGGCGTCGGACCAGGTAAAGCCCGTGACGATGACCAGATCGTACTTTTCATCCGAAGCCTGCATCAGGTTGGGAATATACATATCCTGGGTCTGGGCGGTGAGAACATCGTAAAACTTGCCCCGCTTGCTGGTTTTGGTCCAGCTGTCCCCGTAAAAGTCCAGGATGCCCTTCCAGGCCGCCTGGTTGAAGGATCTATCGTCGATGCCTGTGGCGTCGGTGAGCAGTCTCGATGTGGGTTGCGCGGAAATGCCGACCGCGGCGGCGAGAATCAATCCGCCGAGGATCATAAGACGCGAGAATCGTTTCATGTATGCCTCCGTAAAGATATAGCGCCAATTGGCGCTTGAACTTGAGTTTGAGTATATGTCGAGCCTTGGATTCAGTCAACGAAGCGCGGGGATAAAGGCGCGTCGAGACCGGGGAAGTTCAAATTTCGGCGATCACGTGTCCCTGGTAGTATTCGTCCCTCAGTTCCTTGACCTGGGAGTCCGACAGGTAGTCGTCGAAGCTCATATAGCGGTCGATCACTCCCTTGGGGCAGAACTCCACGATCCTGTTGGCGATGGAGTCCACGAACTCATGGTCGTGACTGGAGAAAAGAAGGACGCCGGAAAATTCGATGAGCCCGTCGTTGAGCGCCGTGATCGCCTCCAGGTCGAGGTGGTTGGTCGGTTCGTCCATGATGAGGAAATTCGCGCCCGACAGCATTATCCGCGAAAGCATGCAGCGAACCCGTTCGCCGCCGGAGAGCACCCGCACGGGTTTCAAGGCCTCGTCGCCGGAAAAGAGCATTCTTCCGAGGAAGGATCGTACATAGGTTTCGTCCTCCGAGTCGGTGTACTGTCTCAGCCAGTCCACGATGCTCAGATCGGAGTCGAAGAGGGCGGTGGAATCCTTGGGAAAATACGCCCGTTCCACGGTTTGACCCCAGTAGATATCTCCGGCCTCGGGTTTCGTCTCCTCCGCGAGGGTGGAAAAAAGCGCGGACTTTAGAACATGCTCGCGTCCCACAAAGGCGATTTTGTCGTTACGGTTTATGTTCAGCGAAAAATCCCGGATGCCGGCGCCTTCCACCTCGATCCCCAGCTTGACCAGTTTGAGGACATTGTTGCCGATATCCCTGTTGGGCTTGAAACTGACATAGGGGAAACGCCTGGAAGAGGGCACGATGTCGTCAAGCTGGAGCTTGTCGAGGATTTTTTTTCTGGAGGTGGCTTGCCGGGATTTCGAGGCGTTGGAGGCGAAGCGTTGTATAAACTCCTTGAGATCCTTGACCTTGTCCTCCCTGCGGCGCTTCTCGTCTTTCTGCTGCTGCACCAGGATCTTGTTCATCCTGTACCAGAAATCGTAGTTGCCCGAGTACATCCGGATATGGCCGAAATCTATGTCGCAGATATGGGTACAGACGGCGTTGAGAAAGTGCCTGTCGTGGGAGACGACAATGACGATGTTGGGGAATTCGATGAGAAATTCCTCGAGCCAGCGGATGGATTCGAGATCGAGGCCGTTCGTAGGCTCGTCGAGGAGGAGAATATCGGGATTTCCGAAGAGGGCTTGGGCCAGGAGCGCCCTTACCTTTAAGGATTCTCCCACTTCCTTCATAAGGGCTTCGTGCTGCGATTCGGCAACGCCGAGGCCCGAGAGCAGAATGGCCGCCTGGGCTTCGGCCTCCCAGCCTCCCAGCTCGGCGAATTCGGCCTCCAGCTCGCTCGCCCGGATTCCGTCCGTCTCGGTGAAGTCCTCTTTCGCGTAAATGGATTCCCGTTCCTTGGATATGGCGTAGAGTTGTTCGTGCCCCATGACCACCGTATCCAAAAGGCGGAACTCCTCGTAGGCGAAGTGGTCCTGTTTCAGTACCGCCATGCGGGATCCCTTGCTGATATGGATCTCTCCGCGGTCGTGACCGATTTCGCCGGAAAGGATTCGCAGGAAGGTGGTTTTTCCGGCCCCGTTGGCCCCGATTATGCCATAGCAGTTGCCCGGAGTGAATTTTAGATTGACGTCCTTGAACAGGCTGCGCTCGCCGAAGCCGAGCGCCAAGTCTTGTACTGATATCACAAACGGAATACTCCCTGGAATCGAGTATTATTTCAAGGGGTCGGCTGGTTCGGGCCTTGAAAGAGAAGGGGAATTCTCTTTCATCGAGGCTCCGGCATTGACGGGAGCCTGGTTTTATAGCTCAATACCGATATGGTCGAAACCACAGTGCGGGTTCTCCTTCTTTCGGATATTCACGGACACGAGGAAGAGGCCCGGAGGGCGGTCATGGCCCATCAAGGGCTGGACGCCCTGTTGATAGCCGGCGATATCACCAATTTTGGCGATGCGAATGACGCCAGGGCGATAATCGAGACGATCCGTTCGACCGCGGGCGATATGGCGGTTCTTGCGGTTTCCGGCAACTGCGACAGGCTTTCGGCCCGGCATTACCTGGCCGCCGCCGGGCTGGACCTGGAGGCCCGACCTTTCGAATCGAAAGACTTTGCGGCCCTCGGCGCCGGCGGCGGCCTGCGCAGGGCCGGGATAACCAGCTTCGAACGGAGCGAAGGCGAACTGGAGGCCGCCCTGGGGCCGGGGCTCGAAGCGGCGTGGAAACGGGAAGGACCCCGTCCCAGGACAAGGCCCCTCATCGCGGTGACCCATTCTCCCCCCTACGGCACCAACGCGGACCTCCACGCCGGCATGCACGTCGGGAGCAAGGTTTTTTCCCGCCTCATGGGCAGGTACAATCCCGATGTTTGGATCTGCGGCCATATTCACGAATCCCGCTGCGTATCCCTGGAGGACGGGACCCTGGTGATCAATCCCGGGCCCTGCGCGCTGGGCTATCACGCCCTGCTGGAAATTCGCCGGGAAGGGGAGGCCCCGACCCCGACGGTCAAGGCCTCCCTCTTTTCGCTTTAGCCGCTTTTACCCCGCGCCGAGGCCCGAGTCCCCTGCGCGAACCCTTCGCGCTAACGGCCCCTGGGACTATAGAGATATTTGAAATAGTCCATATCGGTGGACAAGGTCTTTTTGAGCCCGGGGATAGTGGTCTTATAGGACTCCATAGCTTTCCAAAACTCGAAAAATGAAGGATCCTTGCCGTAGGCTTCGGCGTAAATCCTGGTGGCCTCGGCGTCCGCGGTACCCTTTAGCGTCTCCGACTTCGCGTATGCCGAGGAAAGAACGGAGCGCCGTTCGTTTTCCAGCTTGCCTAACCACTCGGCCTTCTTGCCCTCGCCGTAAGAGCGGAAGGCTTGGGCTATCTGGTTGCGTTCCTTGATCATCCGCTGATACACGCTGTCGGTGAGTTCGTCGGAATACTTGATCTGCCTGGGAATGATGTCGATCACTTCTATGCCGAACTCCGGCACGATGGAGGATACGATGCCGATCATCTCGTTCGAGAGGACCCGTCTTCCCTTTTCGATTTTTTCGTACTGGGTCTGGGAAATGGTAAGCTCCTCCAGGGACGAGGAACCTAGGGCGTCGCCGGTTTGGAAGGTTTCCACCACCTTGGTCTTGAGGATCTCGTCAGAATCCCTCACCGCCTCCCTGAGGTAATTGGAGGAAATGACAGTACGCACCGCCGAATCGATTACGTCGTCCAGGCGACCGTAGGCATTGTCCAGGCTCGTCACCGATTCGTAAAACTTGACCAGGTCGGCTATCCGCCAGCGGGCGGTGGCGTCCACCCAGATGAACTGGTTTTCCTTGGTGGGGATGCGTTGTTTTTCACCGTCCCAGGCCAGGATTTTCTTGGGGTACTTGTTCACGATGTCCACGAAGGGCGTTCGGAGTTTCATTCCCGCCTCGGTATGGGTGCGGACTATTTTCCCGAACCGCACCACCACCGCCTGCTCGCCCTCGTCCAGAACGAAGAAGGGGCCCGCCACCAGGACGGCTGCCACGACAAAAACCACTATTCCAAGAATTATCAGTGTTTTTTTCATGTGGGCTACTCCTTGGCTCCGCCGAGCAGTTTCAGCGGTACGACGTTTTCGAGGGCCTTGTCGATCAATTCAACGTCATTGTTGCCAGCGAGAATTTCATCGATCATCTCGAAATAGATACGTTTGCGGGTGATGTCCGGAGACTTGCGGTATTCGGCAAAAACCGAATCGAATCGGGCCACATCGCCCTTGGCCTTGTTTACCCGTTCGGCGGAGTAGCCCTGGGCTATCTCCACCAGCTGGTCGGCCTGACCCTTGGCCTTGGGGATTTCGGCGTTATAGGCTTCCTTGCCCTCGTTGATGAGGCGGTTCATGTCCTGAATGGCCTTGTTGACGTCCTCGAACGCATCCTGGACGCCCGCGGGGGGGACGATGTTCTGGAGCTGGACCTGGGTGATCTGGATGCCCAGGCCGTAGTGGTTGAACATCTCGTTCATCATGATGACAGCCCTATCCTGTATGGTTTGGCGATCCGAGCCGATGACTCCCAAAATGAGCCTGTCGCCCACCAGACGGTTCATGACCGACTGGGAAATATCCCGAATAGTCTTTTGCTTATCGTAAACATTGAAAAGCCAGGCCTTAGGATCGACGATCCTGTACTGGATGATCCATTCCACATCGACGATGTTGAGATCGCCGGTGAGCATGGTGGACTCGTCGGCAAATTTCTGCTCCGAGTATTGGGTCTGGAATCCGGATTTGATGGTGCGGAATCCGAAGGTTTCGGTCTGGATGACCTTGGTCGGCACGATATAGGACTTCTGTATGCCGAAGGGGAGCTTGTAGTGGAGGCCGGCGCCCACGGTCTTGGAGTATTTGCCGAAGGTGGTAATGACGGCGCTTTCCGTCTGGTCCACGATGATAAAGCTGGTGGAGAGCACCGCGATGATAGCGACGGCTACCACGAGTATGAAAATGATCGGCCCTTTGAGCTTTATCTGGGGGAGCTTGAACTTGGCCTTGGGGCGGATGACAGTCTCAGGCATTGATCAGCCTCCTGGAAAATTGGTTTGCCTTATGATTGAATATACTTCTTCAGCCGGGAACGAAAAGGTTTTTTCGATAATTTCCAGAAATTTTTCCGGAATAGCCGCTTCCAGGCTCGTCGGAAGTTCCTTGTAAAGCCTTGTACCGAAGGATAATCGGAAGGCGTGGAGAAAATACGGAAAATTCCGCCGGGAAGCCCCGTATTTGACATCGCCCGCCAGGGGGAAGCCGTGATGGGCGGACTGAACGCGGATCTGATGGGTACGGCCGCTGTGGAGCCGTATCAGGGCGAGACTATGATCATCGGTGCCGGCCACGCCGACGATATCCAGCGAGGCGGTCTTGGCCTTTCCGGCCGACGCTTCCGAAGCGTCGGCCGGCAGCACGCTGCTCCGCATGTCGGCGCCGCGGAGCAGCCTGTCTTCCCAGCGGTGCCCGCCTGCGATTCTTCCCTCCAGCAATGCCAGGTAGGTCTTGTGGACTTTCCCGGATTTGAGGGCGGCGCTGAACCTGACGGCCCCCTCCAGGCTCTTTGAAAAGCAGAGCAGCCCCGAGCTGTTCCTGTCCAGCCGATGAAGGGGGCCGGGGACGAAGGAGATCGAGTGAGGGAGTCTTCCCCTAAGATACCTTCTTACCTCCTCATCGAGGCTGTCCGTCGAGCCATGGACCAATTGTCCTTGCGGTTTGTTCACAAAAAGCAAAAAATCGTCTTCGTGGATGATTGCAGGAAAGGCATGGGGCCGGTCATGGATGGGCTGCTCATGGGCGTCGCGGGCGGGAAAGGCGCCCGCAAGCCCGGGGCCATGGATTCTGCACTCGATTCGATCTCCCCGCCTGCAACGGTAATCCGGAGATTGCCTTTTCCCGTCGACACGAATGTCGCCTTTTCTCAAGGCGCGGTGAATGGCCGAAAGGGGAAGGTCTTTGAGCGCCTTGCGGAGCACCCTGTCGAGTCTCCGCCCCTCGTCGTCGGAGCCAAGCTCCATGGTAAGGCCCCACTGCATTGAGCGATTGTAGCCCCAGGGGGGGCGCAGGTCAATGAACCGGACTTGCCGGGGCCGGCGAACCCTGCCGGGGCGGCAAGCTTGCGTATTGACAGAAAGCGCTTCTAAAAGAGAAACTTAACCACCAATGAATATAACGATCGGTTCTCCGACTAAACTTTTCTCGAATCCTATTTTTCTTTCGGCGTTTTTCAGCCTCGCGGGGGCGCAGTTGATCAAGGCATTGACCGCCCTGGCCAAGGCGAGAAAAGAGGAAGATTTCAAAGAAGCCATGATTATATTCTTCTGGCGGACCGGGGGCATGCCCTCAAGCCATTCGGCCACAGCCTTGGCCATAAGCACGGCGACCCTGCTTACCGAGGGATATTCGAATCTCTTCATTTTATCCCTGTTTTTGGCCCTGATCGTCATCCGCGACGCCCTGGGCGTACGCCGCTCCTCGGGCTTGCAATCCCAAGCCCTCAATAAGTTAGGCTCATCGCTGGAAGAGAAATCGATTCTTCAATACGACCCGGTCAAGGAAGTGCACGGCCACACCCTGGCCGAGGTGCTTACCGGCGCGGTGCTCGGAGTTGTCATTGCTTTTGTTTTCTGCGTTTTGGTTTTTTGACCCATTCGAACGGCACTGCCTTACTGCTGTTTATAATTGCGATTATGTTGGGCAATGGTCGGTTGGTTGGAAATATGGGCTTAATGCAAAGATCCTTGACGTATCGCCTTCCCATCTCCGATCTTGTGGTATAAAATTCCATCATCAACTCCAAGGGTGCGGTATGCATGCAGGGCATTAAGGTAATTTTCGGGACATACAACACAATGCCGGACGGTGCCTCTGACACCCTCTTCGAGCTAAGCTACCAGCGATCCTGGAGACCCTTCCTGTCCAGTCTCTACAAATTCCCCTCTATTTGTTCGGTCCTCTACTACTCGGGGATAGTTCTTCAGTGGATCGAAGAAAATCACCCTGAATTCATCCTGCTTTTGGAGGAAATGTCCGGACGAAGGCAGATAGAACTCCTGGGGGGGGGCTACTACAGCCCGCTCTTCCCGATTCTGCAGCTTTCGGACAAGGTGGGGCAGATCGAACTGCTCACAACCTATTTGCGCAAGACCTTCGGCAAAAGGCCCTCGGGCGGTTGGCTGTACGAGTATTCCTGGGACGCTGGAGTTCCGCTGGTGTTTAAAAACTCAGGCCTTTCCTATTCCTTTCTGCCCGCCGGCACGCTCGCCGCGGCGGGAATCGTCGATTTGCGTCGATGCGAACCGGTGGTGACAGAGGAACAGCGAAAACTTCTCTGCGTATTTCCGGTTTTCGACATGGACGAGGCTTTCGAATCGCCGATGTCCTTCGAATCGGCCCTGGAAAACCTCATGGCACGCCATCCGGGCTGCAGACTTTATACGATCATGGCCAACGGCCATTCTGTGCCCGGCATGTGGGAGGCTTCGGGGCTCGAATCGCCGGACGTCATGTTTGAAAAAACCTTCGCCTGGTTTCAAAAAAACTGTCTGGACATCGAAACGGTCTCGGCGCAGAACTATACGAAAAGCCTCAAAAATTCCAAGCTCTTTTATCTTTCCTCCTGTTCCTCCCGGCGCCTGGGCTCCTGTCTCGACGAAACGGAAGAGAGGGGAAAGGGGCTCTGCTTCCCCTCCATAGCCAGGCAACTGATCCTCCAGCAGCCGGCCAGCAAGCGGCTCTATGATAAGATGTACCACGTACATTCCCTTATGTCCCTTCTGCGGGGGGATAAGGCGCGGAAAAAGAGCGCCCAGGAGGATCTTTGGAAGGCCCAGAACGGCGAAGCCTTTTGGGAGGGCTGCATAGGGGGCTTGCGAAGGCCGGAGGTGCGGAAACGGGCGTACCGGGCGCTTATCGATGCCGAAAAGGCGACCCGGCTCCAGGGGAGTTTCAATCCCGGGCTGATCGTCGATGATATAGATTGCGACGGGGAAAAGGAGTTCCTCTACCAGGCCGGCGACCTGAACTGCTATATCCATAGCCGGGGCGCATCGGTGTTCGAATTGGATTGCTTTAAAAATAAGCATAACTACTGCAGCGTGTTCCCAGGTTCCAAGAACGGCGACTCTTCGAAGAGTTTTGTCGATATGGTTTTCGAATACGGAAGATTCGGCAGGGAGCTGGCTGGATTGGAAAAACAATATTACGGCAGCTCGGACCGGGACAGAAGCCCACAAAAAATCCAATTCTTCAGGGATTTTTCCCTTCCCATGGGCGAATCACTCCATCCCCTGGGCTTGCGAAAATCCTTTCTTTTCCAAAAGCACTGCGTTAGCGTCGATATAACGCTCCATAACAGGTCCGAGGTCCCGGTCTCGCTCCGCTATGCCCAGGAGCTCAATTTCCTGCCCCTTGCGGGCTTGGTGGAACTGGAGTTCAGCTGTGAAAAGGAAAGGGAAAGGTTGATCCTGAATGAACCTGGCAAGCTCGGATATTTCGAGGCCGAGGCCTTGTTCATCCAAAGCGCCCAGGCTAGAGACAAGGTGGAGCTGCGGTCGGATCGAAGTTTTACCGGATTGGTGGAGCATTTCATGGACCGGCTCGACAGTCCCCATATTCTGAGGCTCAGGCAGGGCGCTCCCCAGGAAGGACCGCCGGGGCAAATGCAGGGCGAGGAACTCTATCAAGGTTCACGCATCCTTTTGGGCTGGGATATCGAACTCGGTCCCGATTCCACCACGAGCCTTTCCCTCTCGCTCCATATTTGAATCGAGCCTGCGGAGCTTGCTACCATCGCCGCTTTCTCCGTACAATGACCCATGACTTTATCGACTTTTCCCGAATCCCTGGAAGGATTGAAGGTATATTTCATAGGCGCCAAGGGGACGGGCATGGCGGCCCTGGCGGAGATCCTGGCATCCCGGGGAGCCCGGCTCGCCGGGAGCGATGTCCCCGACAGTTTTTATACCGATGCCGTGCTGGCGGCCATCGGATTGGAACCTTATCAGTCTTTCGACGCTTCCCATATCGCGGAAGATATCGACATAGTACTGTACTCCGACGCCTATAACGTTTCGAACAATCCCGAGATGGCCCGGTCGGCTTCCTTGGGGCTGCCCATGTTCAGCTTCGCCCAGGCCTTGGGCGCCCTGTCCAGATTGAGCGATTCCTCGGGCGTGGCGGGAGTTCACGGAAAAACCACCACCACCGCCATGACGGGCACTCTCCTCGCCCGTCTCGGCTGCCCCGCCACCGTCCTGGCGGGTTCCGCGGTCGCCTCCTTCGGGGGAAGTTGCACGATGCGCGCCGGCTCCCGTTACTTCGTGGCCGAGACCGACGAGTACAGAAGGCATTTTTTGCATTTTTCGCCCAGACGGATTCTGCTTACGAGCATAGAAAGCGACCATCAGGATTATTATCCCGACTATCAATCCATTTTCGAGGCCTACGGCGAGTATCTGGACAGCCTTCCCGCCGGCGGCCTGCTGCTGTATTGCGCCGACGATCCGGGCGCCGTCGCCGCGGCTTCGCGTCTTAAGAAGCTTCGATCCGACCTGCGCTTCGCCCCCTACGGGACAAAGGCCGAAGGACCCTGGAGGATCGAAAGCATAGGGCAGGAGGAGGGAAGAAGTCTCTTTCGGATATCGACATTCCGAGAAGCGCTGGAACTCCACCTGCCCGGCGCCCATCTTGTCCTGGATGCGGTGGCCGCCCTTGCCCTCGCCGAAGATATCTTCAGGGATTGGAAGGGAAGAGCTCCCGGAAAGGAGGAATGGTGGAGCATGAAACAGGCCTTGATCGCTTTCGCCGGGTCCAAGCGGCGATCTGAAATCATAGGCAGCGCCGGCGGAGTCCTCTTCATGGACGACTACGCCCACCACCCGACGGCGCTGGCGGCCACCATCCAGGGGATAAAAGCTTTCTGGCCTTCCCGCCGTCTGGTGGTCGACTTCATGTCCCACACCTATTCCCGCACCGCCGCCCTTCTCGATGAATTCGCCGCCAGCCTCGACGGGGCGGATTGCCTGTTGCTCCACGGTATCTACTCCTCCGCCAGGGAAAGGCCCATCCCCGGAATAAATGGGCTGAGCCTCTATGAAAAAGTAAGGATCAGGAGGCCCGAACTTTCCGGGGGCAGGGCAAAAGCGACTGGATTTCTGTACTATTCCGAAAAACCCCTGGACGCGATCGAGGATCTGCCGAGGCTGCTCCGCCCCGGAGATTTGTTTATAACCATGGGCGCCGGGGACAACTGGAAACTGGGAGCGGCGGCGTTAAAAAAAATGAAGGAAGGGGACTTTAGCGATGTTTAAAAGCATGACCGGTTTCGCCAGGGAAGAATTCGACGAAGAGGGTCTGGCGGGCGCTATTCAAATAAAATCGTACAATAATAGGTATTTGGATATTTCGATTTCGCTGCCTTCGCAGCTCGCGGGCTTCGAACCCAGGCTCCAGGCCCTCCTGGCTTCGAGGATTCGCCGAGGGAAGGTGGAATACAACCTCAGAATTAAAAGAATGGAAAAACCCGCCGCGGTGAGCGCGGACCCGGAGGCCGCGAAGGCCTTGTATGAGGCGCTCAGCCGGATAGCCGACGAGCTCGGCCTGGAGGAAAAGCCTTCCCTGTCCTTGCTGGCCTCTTTCGAAGGGCTGGTCGGTTTTGACAAGGAGATGGATTCCGAAGGCCTCTGGCCGCTGGTGGAGGCCAAAAGCCTTTCAGCCCTCGGGATCTTCGAACAATCCAGGCGCGCGGAAGGAGAGGCGACCAGCCGCAATATCGACTCGGAACTCGCCCGGTTCGAAGAGGCTCTGGCCACGGTCGCCGGCAGCGCCGCCGAAATCGATGCGACCGTCCAGACCCAGCTGAAAGCCCGTTTCGACGAGATTCTGCCCAAGGGCTACGACGAAACCAGGATGCTTCAAGAGCTGGCGGTCCAGCTGGTACGTCTGAGCATCAACGAGGAGGTTTCCCGGCTCAAGGCTCACATCGAAGCGTTCAAAACGATTCGCGGCGAGGAGGCCCCGTCCAAGCGGCTGGACTTCCTCTGCCAGGAAATGAACAGGGAAACGAATACCATCGGCTCCAAGAATATGCTCATACCCGTGGCCCATGCCGTGGTGGAGATGAAGGACGCCCTGGAAAACATCAGGGAACAGCTGAGGAATATAGAATGAAAACCCAAAGGGCATCGATCATAGCGATCTCGGGCAAATCGGGCTGCGGCAATACCACGGTGTCCCGCCTTGTGGCGGAAATGCTCGGCAGGAAGTTTATCAATTACACCTTTAGAAGACTGGCCGAGGAAGAGGGCCTGAGCTTGGCGGAGATCCTGTCCCTCGCCAAGGAGGATCCTTCCTGGGACAGGGTGCTGGACTCGCGCCAGGTCGAATTGGCTCACCGGGAAGATTGCGTGATCGGCTCCCGGCTGGCCATGTGGCTCTTGGGCGATGCCGACCTCCGGGTCTATCTGCGGGCCAGCCAGGGGGTTAGGGTGGACAGGATCTTTTCCCGGGAAGGGGGAGACAGAGAGGAGATTGCCCGGTTTACCGCGGCCAGGGACAAGGACGACCAGAGACGATACAGGGAGATCTATGGGATCGATACCGAGGATCTGTCATCCGCCCATCTGGTAATCGATACCGAGCTCTGGGACGCGCCCTCGACCGCCGCCCTCATTGTCCAGGCTTTCGTGACACGGCAGGCCGCCCCGCGACAACCTGGACCGGAAATCCGGAAATAAGGAAGCGTATATGGAGAAGAGGAGCTTCGGGCTTCTTTCGTCGGGGGAAGCCGTCTCGCTCTATACCCTCGAATCGGGGGATTTTAAGGCGACCTGGACCGATTACGGGGCTACCTGGCTGGGTTTTACGATGCCCGACAAAAAAGGCCTGAGCGACGACATCCTTCTGGGCTTTTCCAGCCTGGATCCCTATCTGGGGCCCCAGCCCTACTTCGGCTCCACCATAGGTCGCTACGCCAACAGGATAGCGGGCGCGAAATTCACCTTGGACGGAAGGGAATACCGACTCTTTGCCCAGGATGGGGGCCAGCATCTCCACGGCGGGAGGAGGGGCTTCGGCAGGCGCCTGTGGAAGGGCGAGATGGACAGGATAAAGGGATCTCCCGCCCTGAGGCTTGAACTGGAAAGTCCCGATGGCGAGGAGGGTTTTCCCGGCAACCTGAAGGTCCTGTGCCTTGTCGTCCTCGGCCCCGAAGGGCGCCTGAGCCTCGACTACGAGGCCGTCACGGACAGAAGAACACCCCTTAACCTCTGCAATCATGCCTATTTCAACCTCCGGGGCGAGGGCAGGGGCGACGTGCTCGACCATCGCCTGGAACTCCGCTGTTCCAGCTATCTGCCGGTGGATGCGCGGCGTATCCCTTTGAAGGGAGCGCCGCGCCCCGTGGAGGGCGGTCCCTTCGACTTCAGGGTTTCCAAGCCCTTGGGGAGGGACATGGCCGCCACGGGACAGGGCTATGACCACTGCTTGGTGATCGATGCGGATTGCGCGGCCGAGGGCAAGCCTTTCGCCCATCTCAGGGAGCCTGAAACGGGCAGGAACCTGCGGATGTGGACGAGTATGCCGGGTGTCCAGCTTTACACCGGCAACAAACTGGCCGATATCGGGGGAAAGAATGGGTCGGTCTACGGGCCCCACGGGGGACTTTGCCTGGAGACCCAATACTTTCCCGATTCCCCCAACAGGGAAGATTATCCCTCCTGCGTGGCCGAACCCGGCCTGCCCTGGCGGCATCGGACCGAATACCGGTTCTCCCTGGAGTAGGGGTGTTCGCCTCCAGAAGAGGAAGGACAAGCGGGAGGTTTTTATAGTACTCTAGACTTACCATGCACCATAAGGAGAATGTGATGGCGGTGTGCATAACTCACCTCGGGGCGAAGGGCGGCGCTGCAGCCCCGCTTGTTATCGTCCAGACCTTCGACGCCGGAAGCGCTAAAGGCCACGGAGCTTTGCGGTGATGAGAAGAGAGGAAAAGAAAGTAGCCCTCGTCACCGGAGCCTCGAAGGGTATCGGCGCGGCCTTGGCCGGGTATTTGCTCGGGCAGGGATTCGTGGTATACGGGACGGGCAGAAATCCCCAGGCCCCCGGCGGCCATACATCGTCGGCGCCGACGATGCTGCGGATGGACATCACCGATCCGGCTTCGGTGCGGAACGCCCTTGCCCAGCTTCTGGAAAAAGAGGGACGGATCGATCTTCTGGTGAACAATGCGGGGCTCCACGTCGTCGGGGTGTTGGAGACCATGCCGCTTTCGGAGTTCGAGAAATGCTGGAGGACAAACTGCCTGGGAGCCTTGTTGGTGAGCCGCGCCGTCGCCCCCTGGATGAAAAAGCAGGGCGGGGGACATATCATCAACATCAGCTCCGTGGGCGGCACGCTGGGGCTTCCCTTCCAGGGAGCGTATTCGGCATCCAAGTTCGCGCTGGAAGGCTTGAGCGAGTCCCTGAGGGCGGAGCTGGGAAGCTTCGGCATCAAGGTGGTTCTAATCCAGCCAGGCGATATTAGACACCAGGATTGCCGGGTCGAGAGCCCGCCGCCGGAGGAGTACGCCGAAGTCTATAAAAAGGTTATGCGGGTGGCCTGGGATGACGAGGAAAAGGGCTATCCCCCCGAACGACTTGGCCCCCTGATCATGAAAATACTCGCGAAAAAGAACCCGAAGCTCCGCTATGGTTTCGGCAGCGCTTTCCAACGGGCCGTCCCCACATTGAAGCGATTGCTTCCCTGGGGTTTGTTCGAGCGGGCGTTGAGACTCTATTACAAATTCTGAGAGGCGGGGTAAAGTAAGAATCTAAGGAGATGACGATGCTGGAAGAACTGAGCAATCCCATTGAAGAACTTAAGGAAGAAATCCTGGACATCTGGGGGCGTCTTTGACGCCTCCGCGCTGGAAAAGTCGATAAAGGAAAAGGAAAGTCTTTCCTCGGCGCCGGATTTTTGGAACGACTCGGCCAAGGCTGGTCGTATCTTCGCCTCCATAAAACAGGCAAAAGAGCGGTTGGAGACCTGGAAATCCCTCAGGGCGGATATAAGCAATCTCCAGGAATTCGTCGCCATGGCTCTGGAAGAGGATCAGGGGGGGCTGGAAGGGGATATCCGGCAGAATTACCAGGATATCAAGGAGCGTTTCGACAAGGCTGTCGTTTTGGAGCTCCTCTCCGGAGAGGCGGATCCCTCGGACGCCTATGTGTCCATTCACGCCGGATCGGGAGGCACGGAGGCCTGCGATTGGGCGAGCATGCTCCTGCGGATGTATACCCGCTGGGCGGAGCGTCGGGGATTCAGCACCGAGCTGATCGATTTGCTCGAAGCCGAGGGGGGGGTCAAATCGGCGACCCTGCAGATAAGCGGTTCCTACGCGTATGGCTACCTGAGGGGGGAGAGCGGCGTTCACCGGTTGGTGAGGATTTCCCCCTTCGACGCCAACGCCCGCAGGCATACATCCTTCGCCTCTCTCTACGTGCTGCCGGTGCTGGACGATTCCATCACCATCGATATACGGCCCGAGGATATCCGTATCGATACCTACCGATCCGGGGGCGCGGGGGGCCAGAAGGTCAACAAGACCGACTCGGCGGTACGCATAACCCACCTCGAAACGGGGATAGTCGTGACCTGCCAGAACGAGCGGAGCCAGTACAAGAACAAGGACGTGGCCATGAGCGTGCTCAAGTCCAGATTGTACGAATACTATCGCCAGGAAAAGGAAAAGGAAAACGAAAAATACCAGAGCGACAAAAAGGAAATCGCCTGGGGATCCCAAATACGATCCTATGTTTTTCAGCCCTATACCTTGGTCAAGGATCATAGAACCAAGTTCTCCCTTGGCAATGTTCAAGCAGTGATGGACGGCGATATCGACCCCTTCATAGAAAATTATCTGCGTTGGCGGTGGAAGGGCGGGGTCGCCGCTGTGGACAGCGACGATGAGGAAGTCTAGGAGGGGCGGCCTCCGGCCAGCCCTCATGCTTGCATCGATTTCGCTTTTTCTCTGTACCTCCCCGCATTTAGCCGCCCAGGAACAACCGGCTCCGGGGGGGGCCACCGACTCGCGGGACGATGGTATTGTCCCCGCGGCCTATCGCCGGACCCTTGGGTTAGGACTCTTTTTCCCTCTTCCCGGCCAGGAGCTGGAAAAGCTCATACCGGAAAACACGAGCCTCGACACCCTGGCGGCTTTAGCCTTAGAAGCGGGGGAGGGGAGCATGTCGGCGACGCTGCCGGGGCTTCTGGCAAGTCGTTTGGAGCCCCTGGCACCCTATCCCGGCGAAAACCAGGGCTCGGGCGAAAGTTTTTGGAAGAGAGCCGAAGTCGCGGCCAAAAACAAGGACGAAGGCTTTTTCGATCCGAGAAGCGATCGGGAAGCCATCCTGGCCTTGGGGGGATTTGCCGCGGGGCTCTACGCCCAGACGCCAAAGGGGTTGGAAATACTTCTGCTTTATTACGAAAAGGGCAGTCCCTTGCCCAAGTTCTTCCATCGCCATGCCTTGGGCATCGCCGAGCTGGAAAAACTGCATGAGTTTTTTCTTCCGAGGCTCCTTTCCTGGGTTTTCGGCCGAAGCTTGAGCGTTTACGATATCCAGACAGGAGTTTCGGGAACCTTGGGAGTGGAGCGCCGGGCAGGGGGCGGCTCCTCCTTTTTCCATCAAGGTTCCAGGATTTTCCTGACCGAAACCGGGCCCCAGGTTTTTTCCCTCTCCGCGGATGGCTACGAAGGTCGGGATATCGAAATAGACAACCCCGGGCCTTTCGCCTATCGGCTCATTCAGGCCCCGCTGAAGCGGCTTGTCGAATCGAACCCGGCGCTGGAATTCAACGAATCGACCAAGGTTCTGGAGTGGGAAAACGAGGAAGCCTTCAGAAAAGCCAGGGGGCGTTTCGGCGCGGCGCTGGGGCGCTTTCTGCTGAGTCTTCCCTTAAGCGTAGTATCGGTGGGCACCTTCATATCGGCTCAGGAGGCCTACCTCAGGTACGCGAAACCCGCATCGGCGTATTATGGAGCCGGAGCCTTCGCCGGCCTTTCGGTCGGGCTGAGCCTGGGCTTCACCATCGATACTATCGTCGCCCTCGTGGATTTGTTGCGTCTTTCGAGATAAATTCTTAAAAATGGAGCAAGCATGGGATTTGCGGACAGGATAAAAGCGTTATTCAAAAAACAAGCGCTCGACGACGATGCCTTCGAAGATTTGGCCGACCTCCTGGTCGAGGGGGATATGGGTGCCGCGTTCGCCGTCGAGATTGTGGATTCGCTGAAAGCCTTGTGTAAAAAGAACAGGGTGGACAATCCCGAGGGGGCGCGGAGGCTTCTCAAAGAACTCTTGCGTCCTTACACCCTCAAGGCTGAGCTGGAGCTGGACAAAAACGCCCTGAACATCTGCCTCCTTTTGGGGGTGAACGGCGTCGGCAAGACCACGTCCTGCGCCAAGCTCGCGGTCTGGGAGCGGCAGCGGGGTGTGGAAAACATCGTTCTGGCCGCGGGGGATACCTTTAGGGCGGCCGCGGTGGATCAGCTTAAAATCCATGGCCAACGCGCGAATATCCGGGTGGTCGCCCAGCATCAGGGAGCGGATGCGGCCGCCGTGCTCTGGGACTCCATAGAAGCTGTCGGCACCCAGGGTCCGGGCCTGGTCATCGCGGATACCGCTGGGCGGATGCATACGAGGGCCGATCTGGTAAAAGAATTGGAAAAGATGAACAAGGTGATCGCCCAGCGGGCCCCCGGGGCGGTCTATCGCAAAATCCTCGTCCTCGACTCGACGACGGGGCAAAACGGCATGCGGCAAGCGGAAACATTTCATCAAGCGGTCAGGCTGGACGGCGTGATATTGAGCAAATACGATTCGACGGCCAAGGGCGGCATGGTGCTAAGCCTGGCCAGGCAGTTCGGCCTGGCGACGCTCTTTGTGGGCACGGGGGAGGGGTACGCCGACTTTGCCCCCTTCGATCCCGATGGCTTTCTCGACGACTTCATAGGCCTATAGCGATGACCCTGGAATCCCGCTTGTTCGCCGCGGCCCGATGGGGTTTTTCCAGCAGGCGGGGGATGTCCCTCAGAAGGGCGGTCCTCGCCGCGGCGGGAATCGCCGCGGGGGTGGCCGCCCTCATTATTGTGATCGGCGTCATGGGCGGGCTTCAGAAAGGCTATATCGACTCGATTCTGGAAATTTCCAGTTTCCATCTCAGGGTAAGTTCCCCGGAGCCGCTCGGCCAATCGAGCTTATCGGCCCTGCGCTCGATCCAGGGGGTTCGATCGGCCCTGCGCTTCAAGGAAACCCAGGTTCTGGCCATCGGCCCCTCGGGAAGCACCATGAGCCTTTCCCTGCGCGCCTTCGAACCGGGGAGCGAAGCTTTCGACCCCGGCCTCGCCGCCGCCCTCGGCCTTACCGGGGGCGAAAAGCTCCCTCCCTCCATGGGTTTGAACCTCGGCAAGGAGGCGGCGGCGGCGCTGGGCGCCGATCCGGGCTCGAAGATCAGGCTCTTCGGAATGAGGCAGACCGAGGATGAGGGGGTCGTTCCCGTAAGCCTCGAAGTGGGCGTGGAGTCGCTTTTCGCCTCGGGGTATTACGAATTTGATTCGAGCATGGCGTTTTTGAGCTTCGAGGAGAAGGAAGCCTTCGATCAGCTTTTCGGTGCCTCGGATTGGCTTGTGGGCATAAAACTGGACAGGCGTTTCGATGTGCAAAGAATGGGGGCCGCGATCGGCGCCGCCCTGGGGCCGGGGGATTGGGAGCTTGTAAGTTGGCGGGAATACAACCGGAGTTTCTTCGGGGCGCTCAGGACCGAAAAGACTGTGATGATGCTGTTGATCAGCCTTATATTCGTCGTGGTCGGCATAAATATATTCCACGCCATGAGAAGGAACATAGCAGGAAAAATGGCGGATATCGCGGTGATCAAGTCCTTCGGCGCGAGCGACGCCGACGTGAGGAGTATCTTCGTGCTGGACGGCCTTTCCGTCGGCCTCTCGGGCGCCCTTGTGGGAGCGGCTTCGGGGCTTCTGACCGCCTATAACATAAATCCCATCGTCGAAGCGCTCTCGAAGCTGTCCAAGGCCTTGGCGGCGCTGCTTCGTTGGATCGGACTCTCGAGCCCCGGCGGCGATTACCGCCTTTTTTCGCCGGCCCACTACTATATCGATCGCATACCAGTGTCCATCTCGGGCGGGGAGCTCGCGTTTATCGCAATGCTCGCCGTAGCCTCCACCGGCATCGCAGCCTTCGCCGCTGCCCGTAGAGTGTCCGAGGCAAGTCCTTCGGAGGTTTTCAGAAATGAATAAGAACGGAAGCGGGGCTGTGGCCGACGCGGCCATCAGCTGCAAGGGCCTCTGGAAAAGCTTCGCCAGCAAAGCCGAAACTTTACAGGTGCTTCGAGGCCTGGACATGGAACTCCCGGGGGGAAGTTCCTGCTCCATCGTCGGGGCCTCGGGCTCGGGCAAAAGCACCCTTTTGTCCATTCTGGGCGGTATCGAGCGCTTTGAGGCCGGGGAGCTCAGGGTAGGGGGTTACGAACTCCACCGGCTGGCCGAAAAGGAGCTTCCTGTTTTCAGAACAAAGGTTATCGGCTTTGTTTTTCAATTTCATTACCTGCTCAAGGATTTCTCGGCCCTGGAGAATGTCGCCCTCCCTGCCTATATGGCGGGGCTGGGACGGAAGAAGGCTTGGGAAAAGGCCGAGCGGCTTTTGGCGAAAGTCGGCCTGGAGGGGCGACTAAATCACTTTCCTTCGGAACTCTCCGGGGGAGAGCGTCAGCGGGCGGCGATCGCCCGCGCCCTGGTGAACGATCCCCGGGTCATCCTGGCGGACGAGCCCACGGGCAACCTGGACGCCCAGAACGCCGCCACCGTTAGTCAATTGCTTTTCGAGCTTCCGGCCATCACGGGGGCAAGCCTTGTGCTCGCCACCCACGACAAGGATCTGGCGGAAAAGGCTTCGGTTCGATTCGCCCTGGTCCAGGGCGTTTTACAGGCGCTATGAACCCCGCACCCCTGGTGTTTGTCGCCGCCCGCTCGCTTCTGGGCAGAAGGGGGGGGAGAAAGGCGGCCAAGGACGGCAATGGCGCTGTCGAGCGAAGGCTTTCGCCTTCCCATGGGCTCATGGGGGCGATTCTTGGAATCGGAATAAGCCTGGTGCCCCTGCTCTTGGTGCTCGTCGTCTCCGATGGAATGATCGAGGGCATCACGCGGCGATATATCGAGACGAAAACCTATCATATACAGGTCGCCGTACCCGATGGCTTCGGTCCGGACGAGGCGGCGCCGGGTATCGCCGCCGCCTCGTCCATACCCGGCGTCGTCTCGGCAACCTTGGAAAGTAACGGAAGCGCCGTGGCGGTTTCGGCCTCAGGCAGCGGCGCGGTTATGCTGAGGGCGGTGGATCCCGGATTTTTCAGGGATTCGGGCACCCGATCCTATCTGGGCACCCTGGAAGGCAGCATGGTTCCCAAGGGTAACAGGGACATCGTCATCGGATCGGCCCTGGCGAAAAAACTCGGGCTTTCCCTGGGCGATCAACTTACGATCATAACGCCCAGCCAAGCCGCCGAAGAAAGGGCGACAGCCCTGGGGGGCTTTGCCGGGTATCGCCCTCGGCTTTCCTTCTTCAGGGTAACGGGTATCGTCAGCGCCGGTTACAGGGACCTGGACGCGATCTGGGCTTTTATCAACCCTCAGGCGGGCCAGCGCCTTTTGGTATACTCCTCCTGTTATTCTTTCATGGGCCTTAAAGTCCTGGACCCCTATTCCAATACACTGGGCGAGATACGAAACGCCCTGTCCGAAAGTCTGGAACCGCTCTACCCGCTCTGGTTCGACTCCTATTTGGCCAGGACCTGGCCCGAAGTGGAACGCAGTCTTTACGCCTCCTTCGGCACCACCAAGACCACGCTGCTCTTCATTATGGGCATAGCACTCCTGGTAGCCGCGATCAATCTCGGATCCTCCCTCTCCACCTTCGTCGTGGAGCATTCCACGGATATCGCCGTGCTCAGGAGCTTCGGCGCCACGGACAGGGCGATCAGGACGATTTTTGTGGGAGCCGGTGTTTTGACGGGATGTCTGGGGACCTTGATCGGGCTGGCGGTCGGGCTGCTGGTCTCCCTCAACGTGAACAGCCTGATAAGAGCCCTGGAGTGGCTTCTCAATTTAGGAAGTTCCGGATTGGCCTTCTTGACCGGGCGTCAGGCCCTGAGCTTGAAACTTCTCGATCCCGCGTACTACCTGGAGGTCATTCCCGTTGCGATAAATATTCATCAGATAGCCGGCATCGTTTTGCTCTGCATATTCCTCAGCGCCATTGTTTCGCTTTTGCCCGCCAGGAAAGCCGTGAGGGTGTCGGTGCAGAGCTTGATAAGAAAAAGCTTTTAAAGCCCGGTTTCTATCCATTTTCTGAAGCGTATGGTATGATAAAAGCCGTATATCCCAGGGAGGAATGTAATGGCCAGAAGAGCGGGCGCCCGCGGCGCCGATTTTGTACAGGAAAAACTCGATCCCTCAGTTTCAAACGCCCCGGCGTCGGGCAAGGCTAAGACTCCCCGCGGAGCTTCGGGGGAGGATTCGGAAAAGCTCAAAGCCCTCGAAGCCGCGAGGCTCCAGATAGAAAAACAGTTCGGCCAGGGTTCCATCATGAAATTGGGCACTCATCAGAGCGCCCAGGGTATAGAGGCCATACCCTCCGGTTCCATTTTATTGGACGAAGCCCTGGGAATCGGAGGCTATCCCCGGGGCCGCATCATCGAGATCTACGGCCCCGAGTCCTCGGGCAAGACCACCCTGGCCCTCCACGCCATAGCCGAGGCGCAGAAAAAAGGCGGGATCGCCGCCTTCATCGACGCCGAGCACGCGCTGGACCCGATCTATGCCAAGAATCTGGGCGTCGATATCGACGAACTCTGGGTTTCCCAGCCCGACAACGGCGAACAGGCGCTGGATATAGCCGAATCCCTTATCCGCTCCGGAGCGGTGGATATCATCGTCATCGACTCCGTCGCCGCTCTTACCCCCCAGGCCGAGATCGAAGGCGAGATGGGGGATGCCCACGTGGGACTTCAGGCTCGCCTCATGAGCCAGGCCCTGCGAAAACTCGCCGGCACCCTCTCCAAGAGCAAGACGATACTGGTTTTTATCAACCAGATACGAATGAAAATCGGCATCATGTTCGGCAACCCCGAAACGACCACCGGCGGCAACGCCCTCAAATTCTACGCCTCGGTCCGGCTGGAGGTGCGCAAGATCGAAACAATCGAAAAGGGCGGGGACGAGGACGCCTTGGGTAACAGGGTCAGGGTAAAGGTCGTCAAGAACAAGGTGGCGCCCCCCTTCAGGAGGGTGGAGCTGGAGATAATCTTCGGCAAGGGCATTTCCTCCTCCGCTTCGCTGCTGGACGCCGCGGTAAAGTATTCGATCATCGACAAAAAGGGAGCCTGGTATACCTGGGGCGACGAGAAGGTGGGGCAGGGCAGGGAGAACGCAAAGCAGTATCTTGAGCAAAACCCCGACATGGCGGCGCTGATCGAACAGGCGGTGAGGGAAAAAATGGCCCAGAAAGCTCAGCCGCAGGCTCCCTTGTCCGGGGCTGAGGCGGTTTCGAGGACGGTCAAGGCGGAACCCTCCGCCCAGGATCCTGAGGTCATAAGCGCAGAGGACCTCTTTTAATACAGCCCATGGAAAGGATCTGGCTAGGGCTTGGCTCCAACCTCGGCGATAGCCCGGCCCTCATTCGACGGGCGACGGAACTGCTGGGGGAGCACTGCGACGAGCTGCGGAGCTCCGGCCTCTGGCGCTCCAGGGCTCGGTACAACACCGAGCAGCCGGATTTCGTCAACGCGGTGCTCACGGGCTTTTGCGAGCATGGCCCGGCCGAGCTTCTCGGCCTGATCCACGAAATCGAAGCATTGCTGGGACGGGACAGGGCTTCGGCGCCTCCGAAGGGCGCCAGAACCATCGACATAGATATCCTGCTCTACGGCGAGCGCATCGTAACCCAGGAGGAGCTGATCATCCCCCATCCTGGCATGAGGGAGCGAAAGTTCGTCCTCCTTCCATTGATAGAACTGGATGCCGGACTAAAGGACCCGGTGAGCGGCCGTCTCTTTTTGGAATACCTAGCCCAGTTGCCGCCCCAGGGTATTTACCCCCTGGGGCAAGGCATATATGATGCCCCCTGTCCCTGATGAATAGCATTTCTGAAATCACCGCCGACCACGCCGGTTCTTCCGCCCTCCTGGAGAACGTCGGCCAAGGCCGGAGATTCCGCCTCAAGGATTTCGAAGGCCCCCTGGACCTCCTTCTCTTCCTCATTAAACGCAACGATATGAACATCTACGATATTCATATCGCTTCCATAACCGAACAATATCTGGACTGCCTGAAAAACGAAGAGGGCGTGGACTTGGACGAATTGTCGGAATTCTACAACCTCGCCGCGACGCTCCTGCTCATAAAGTCCCGCATGCTTCTACCCTTGGGTTCGCTGGATGAAGAGGATTTCGACGATCCCAGGCAGGGCCTGATCGAAAAACTGATCGAATACCAGAAATACAAAAAACTCTCCAGCCTTATGGAGCAGCGGGAAATGGAAGTCGAGTGGAGGCTGGAGCGCTCCTGCATGCAGAGGATTCTTCCGTTTTCCGAGGTGGACGACCAGGAGCTTTGGGCGGATATCGACGTGTGGGATCTGCTGAGAACATTTTCGTCGTTGGTCAATAATTTTAGTTCGGAAAAGATAATAGACCTTTACGAAGAAATCTCTATCCACGAGAAGCTGGCGCTCATGCACGAGCTGCTGGAAACACAAGGGGAGTTCTCCTTCATCCAGCTGATCACCAGGCCGCGATCGGCGCTGGATCTGGCCTGCGCTTTTCTGGCCATGCTGGACGCGGTGAAGAACAAGATCATACGCATCAAGCAGCACAGACTGTTCGGCGACATCCTTATTTCCCCCTATACCCTCGGCGAGGCATACGATGGATGAACTAAGTCTTGAATATCGGGCGGCCTTGATCGGCGCCATTCTTTTTTTGGAAAGCGAACCGATCGATGAAGCCGGACTGGCCAGGCTGTCGGGATTTTCCCGGGAAGAAGTGGAGGAGTCCCTTCGACGTCTTTCTATGGAATACGAAAGCGAAGTCCAGGGTTTCGCACCCGTCCGCTCCGGAGGAGGTTGGATTTTCGCCCCTAAAATGGAGCTATGGGAAAAGCTGAAGGATCATTACGGCAAGAAAAACGAGGCTAAGCTGTCGAAGGCGGCCATGGAAACCCTTTCCATCGTCGCCTATTCCCAACCCATAACAAGGGCGGAAATCGAGGCGATACGGGGTGTTTCGGCCGATGGGATGATCCGCTATCTTCTTTCGCGGGGCCTGGTGCGGGAGATGGGCAAGAAGGATGTGCCTGGAAAGCCCATGCAGTACGGAACGACCCAGGAGTTCTTAAAATATTTCAAGCTAAGCTCGATCGCCGAACTTCCGCCCTTGAGCGAAATCGAAAAAGATCGCTTCGCGAAGAGCGAGGGCGAGCAGGGATGAAAGAAGGGCTCAGACTCCAGGCCTATCTGGCTTCCTGCGGATTGGGTTCCCGGCGGTTTTGCGAGGGGTTTATCGAGCAGGGCAGGGTGCGGGTGAATGGTTTGCCCGTCATCCTGGGGACGCGGGTCGGCCCCGAGGACCGGGTTACGCTGGACGGGCGCCCTGTGGAACCCCAAGCCCGGCTCCGCTATATCGCCTTAAATAAGCCACCGGGCTATATCAGCTCCATGGCGGACGAGCGTAATCGGCCGGTGGCGGCATCCTTGCTGAAATCCTCGGTTCCGGAGCGGGTATACAATATCGGCCGTCTCGATCAATGGTCCTCCGGGCTGCTTTTGTTTACCAACGACGGGGATTTCGCTTCCCTGCTGGTGCATCCCCGGAGCTGTATCGACAAGGAATACCTCGTCCGCTGCGATCTCCCCATTCCCGAAGAGCTCCCCAGGGGTTTCATGGAAGGCTTGAGGGTGGAAGGGGTGGTCTACAAGGCCGAAACGGTTGGTCTGGTGGATGGAAAGACCATGAGGATCGTGTTGGTGGAAGGAAAAAACAGGGAAATCCGCACCGTCCTCGGGCATTACGGTCTCAGGGCGCTTTTCCTGCGCCGGGAGCGCATCGGCCCCATAGAATTGGGCGATCTCCCCGAAGGAGCGTTCAGGGACCTGGATGCCCGGGAAGTGGAAGCCCTTAGGGAGTACTCTAAAAATGCCAGGCTGAAGACCCGGTCTGGCGGCAAGGAAGGAAAAGCGGGATGATCGTCGCCATGGACGGCCCGGCGGGCTGCGGAAAATCGACCATAGCCCGGCTGCTCTCGGAGCGGATGGGGTTTTTGTACATAAATTCGGGCAACATCTACAGGGCCCTCACCTACGCAGCCATAGCGAAGGGACTCGGGTTGGGGGACGAGGCGGCCCTTCTGGCGACCGCGTCCAAGGCTTTGATCGAGTATGACCAGGATGGTTCCATTCTCCTGGACGGAGCCAGGCTCGCCGCGGAACTGCGGTCCGCCGAGGTGGAGGCTATCGTAGCCCAGGTTTCGGCTGTCCCCGAGATTCGCCATATCGTCAACGACATAGTGCGCCGCCTCGCCGAGGGCAAGGACGTGGTGGTGGAGGGCAGGGACATGACGACGGTGGTCTTTCCCCAGGCCGAGCTGAAATTCTTCATCGACGCTTCGACGGAAGAGCGGGCGAGGCGGCGTTTCGCCCAGGGGAGCTCTTCAATGTCCTATGAGGAAATACTGGAGAATATCCGCATGAGGGACGAAATCGACCGCAATAAAAAAATGGGAGCCCTCAAAATCGCCCCGGATGCCCTGTATTTGGATACATCCGGCTTGACCATAGAGGCAGTTTATGAGAAAGTATACAGCGAAATTCTACATTTAAGGGAAGCACATGGAGAATAAGGAAGTGGTAATGGACGCCGCCGCCCCCTCCCGCGACGAATTCCAGACACAATTGCAGGAGCAGTACCTCAAGAGTTTTGAGGGGCTGGAGGAGGGCGATTTAATCGACGGCAAAGTCGTACAGATCGCTGGGGATTTTGTATTCGTCGACGTAGGGTATAAGTCGGAAGGTAAGATTCCTTTAATCGAGTTCGGTGACGCGCCGCCCAAGGTCGGCGACGATGTCAAAGTCATATTGGTCAAGAAAGAGACCCACTCGGGCGAAGTGATCGTATCCAAGAAGCGGGCTGAGGAAAAAGTATTCTGGAAAGCCGTCGCCAACGCTTTCAAGGAACACCAGCCCATAGAAGGGAAAATCGACAAGGAAGTGAAGGGCGGTTTCGAGGTCGATCTCGGCCATGGACTCAAGGGCTTCCTCCCTTCGTCCAAGGCGGACATCCAGCGGGTCGAGAACGGCGCCGAGTACGTCGGCCTTTCGAGCAGTTTTTACCTCGAGCGACTCTATTCCGAGAAAAAAATCAACATCATCCTCAACCGCCGCAGATGGCTCGAGGAAGATATCGACAAACGTCGGGAGGCTTTTTTCCAGAGCGTGCAGATCGGCGACACCGTCAAGGGCGTGGTCAAGAGCTTCACCAGCTTCGGGGCCTTCATCGATCTCGGCGGCTTCGACGGACTGCTGCACATAAACGACATGAGCTGGGGCCATGTCACCCGGCCCAAGGACTATGTGCGCAAGGGCGAGGAAATCGAGCTCAAGGTCATCAGACTCGAGCCCGAGGAAAAGCGGATCAACCTTTCCCTCAAGCACTTTACCCAGGATCCCTGGTTCACCTTCGAAGAGAAGTACCATGTCAACGACGTCGTCAAAGGCAAGGTCACCAAACTCACCGACTACGGCGCCTTTATCGAACTGGAAGAGGGAATCGAAGGCCTGGCCCACATCTCCGAATTCTCCTGGGTCAAAAAGGTCCACAAACCCGAGGATATGCTCAAAGCCGGCGACATCGTGGACTGCATGATACTGGGCTACGATATCCAGGCGGGCAAGGTTTCCTTGGGCCTCAAGCAGGTTCAGGCCAACCCCTGGGACAACATAAACGAAAGCTATCCCGTCGGCATGAGGCTCACCCGGAAAATCGTCAAGGTCACCAATGCCGGCGCCTTCATCGAACTGGAAGAAGGCATCGACGGCTTCCTCCACGCCGACGACCTCTCCTGGACCAGCAGGGTCAAAAACCCCGCATCGGTTCTGCACGAGGGCGAGGAGATAGAGGTTGTGGTCATCGAAAGCAGCCCCGAGGAGAGGAATATCCGCCTCGGCGTCAAGCAGCTTTCCGAGGACCCCTGGAGATCCTTCGCCAAGGCCTTCAGGGTGGGCTCCATAGTCGAAGGCACGGTATCCAACGTGACGGATTTCGGCGTTTTCGTGCGGGTCCAGGGTGACATCGACGGCCTGGTCAAGAAGCAGGATCTCAGCTCCGACAGGGACGAGTCCTGGGACGATGCCCTCAAGAAGTTCTCTGTCGGCATGGCGGTCAAGGCGGTGGTCATAGACCTGAGCCCCGAACGCCAGAAGCTCGGTCTTTCCATCCGCGACCTCGTGCAGCGCCAGCAGCGGGAGGAGATCTCCAAGTTTATGCAGAGCGAGGAAGAGGGCGACGGTGGTTACACCATCGGCGACCTGTTGAAAGAGCGCGATACGTCCAAGAAAAATTCCTGATCACCTTCTGCGCTAAGGTTTGACCGGGAAAAGACAAGGCCATGGTAGGGAATATCGATCAGGCGAAGTTCGAGTTGCTCGTTGAGGTTTGTGCGCTCATCAATTCGAACTACGCCGACGGAAAGGCCTTGGTCTCCCAGATAATAGAATCCTCGAGCAGGCTCGTCGGCGCTGAGGCGGCGAGCCTTTTATTGTACGACCCCGTGGCGGGAAAGCTGCGTTTCGAGATCGCCCTCGGCCCCAAAAAGGCCGAATTGACCGGGCGGCTCATCGATCCCGGCGAGGGAATCGTGGGATGGGTTGTGCGGGAGGGGCAGTCCCTCATCGTTAACAATCCCGAGAGCGATCCCCGGTTCTCCCCCGTCATTTCCAAGGAAGTCGATTTCCCGACCAAATCCATTCTCGCCGTGCCCATGAAGGTGAAGGGAAACCTGGTGGGGGTTATCGAAGCGATCAACAAGACGAAGGGAAGATATTTCCTCCAGGAAGACCAGTACTGGCTGGAACTCTTCGCCCTTCAGGCCGCCATAGCCGTCGAAAACGCCCGGTATCTGGAAAAAACCTCCCTGGAACTTTCCTATCTGAGCGACAAGGCCCAGGCCAACTCGGGCTGGCACAACCTGATCTACGCTTCGTCAGCCATGGCCGAGAAGGTGGATCTGGTGGATAGAATAGCCCCCAGCGAAGCCTCGGTCTTGATCCTGGGCGAAAGCGGGGTAGGGAAGGAGCTCTTCGCCGAAAGGCTGCATAGGGCCTCAAAGCGCGCCGCCAAGCCCTTTGTCAGGGTCAATTGCGCCAACCTTCCGGAACCCCTGTTGGAAAGCGAACTCTTCGGCCACGTGCGCGGAGCCTTTACCGACGCCTATCAGGACAGGAAAGGACGCTTCGAGGTCGCGGACGGCGGCACGATCTTCCTGGACGAAATCGCCGAAATGCCCTTGCGGCTTCAGTCCAAGCTGCTGCGGGTCCTCCAGCAAAAAACCTTCGAGCGCCTAGGCTCCTCGGAAACCGTTACCGTGGACGTCCGGATCGTCACCGCCACGAACAGGGATCTCGAATCCATGGTTTCCGCCGGAGAGTTCCGCTCCGACCTCTATTACCGGCTCAATGTCCTTCCGCTCTATATCCCTCCCTTACGGGAAAGAAAAGAGGACATCCCGGTCCTGGCCGAGCATTTTCTCAAAAAGGCCGCCAGGGAGACGAACAAGGCTCTGCGGGGTTTCTCGGATTCGGCGATGGAGAATATGCTCTCCTACGCCTGGCCGGGCAATGTCAGGGAGCTGGAAAACGCGGTGGAGCGGGCGGCCGTCATGGCACGGCAGGAGCTGGTGGGCAGCGCCGATCTCATGATCGGCGGCAAAGGACAGGACATCGACGAATTCAGGGGCAAAAACCTAAGGGACGCGGTGAATGTGTTCAAGACCTATTTTATTCGCAAATCCCTGGAACTGCACGGATGGAACCAGACCGAGACGGCCAAGTCCTTGGATATCCAAAGGACCTATCTGTCCAGACTGATTAAAGAACTGAGCATAGCGCAACCTAAGGAGTAATTGTGGAAAGCAAGGCACGACTCATAAAGCCCGACAAGGTGGAGGAAAAAACCGCTGCTGAAAAGTTGTCGGATTTCATAGCGAAAAACAGGAAAGTATTTCTGATAATCGTGGCGGTTATCTGCCTCGCCCTCGCCGGAGTGGGGATCTACGCCCTCGTATCGAACGGCTATTCAAAGAACTCCTCCAGGGCCATGGAGGAAGTGAAAACCAAGATAGCCGCGTGGAACAGCGAAAGCGACGAGGCGAAAAAAGCCCAGCAGGAAGCTGAGCTTATTCCCGCCCTGGAGACGGTGGCGAAGAAGTGGCCTCGTTCCTTTGCCGCCCAGCAGGCGCTCTATAGCATCGCCAGCCTGTACGGAGTAAAGAAGGACTGGGCGCAGGCCGAAACTTACGCCCTTCAATCCGCCGATCGCAGGCCCGGAAGCTACGTGGCGCCGATGGCCCTGGAAATCGCCGCTACCGCCGCGGAAGAGCAGGGAAAAGCCGAAGAGGCTATCGGCTATTACCAGCGGATAGTCGAAAAGCACAAAGAGGACAACCCCAATCTCGCCCACGCATATTTTTCCCTGGGACGCCTCAAGGAAGGAGCCTCCGACTACCCGGCTGCCCTCGAGTATTACAATACGCTGTTGGCGAACTTTTCAGGCACGGACTGGGCTTTGTTGGCTAAAAACCGGGTTGTGTACCTGAAAGCCCAGGGATATGATAACTAAATAGACAGGGCTGCGGTCAGTTTGAAAGGCGGATTCGGAGGCGGCGGTCTTTGAATCCGCCTTTTTTAAGCCCAGCGGTCCTCTATTCCTCTTTGTCAAAAGGAGCGTGCGGGAGTGAGGGGGAAGGGTGTTAATTCGCTATACGGAAAAATAATGCTCGCACTCGGATTCGCTCTTTTATGGAGCGGCTGCGGGATCAGCACCACGGCATACCTGTATCCTCCTGCCAATCTTATCGTTTCAGGTTCGCAGATAAGCGTACAGAACAACGGCGCCAATTATGAACCTTCGGAAGGTCTTAAGCAGACATTCAAGGGAATCGATATCTATTACCGGATTTTTCAAAACAATCTCGCCGCCGGAAACCTCAAAAGCGACTTAATAACAAGAGCGAGCTCTACGTACTACGACAGCCCCGATGCGTTTATAAGTTACGCGGAAGGGCGCGGCTTGTGCATAATGCGCAAAGCCACGGGTCCGGCGCGGCCTACGGTCGATATGGAAGCCAGCGATGAAAGCTTACATACGATTGTTACTTCAACCTGGATCCTTGATGGCGGCACCCGGGTGGTGAGAGACGGGTTCACATCGCCTAAAAACGATTTTTCCGAGAAGACTTTTGCTTCCACCGACCAGGACTACGAAGGCGAGGCTTCCTCCGGGGAAGGAATCTTCTATCTGGTGCTCTTCGCTGTATCCTACGGGGAGGACTCGATAGGGGCCCCCGTCTACAGCGACCCTGTAATCGCCTCGTCAATAGTGGAATTCTGAGTCGAAATATCCCATATCCGTAACTTCGTATAATGTATATTCTGTCTACCATCGGGCCATGGCAAAGCAGGCAAACCCGTCGGGCGGGTAATCTGATCGCGATTCTCTAAAGGGCTTGCTCTAAAGGGACCCTAAAGGACGTCAAATAATAAGAGCCCACCGCTTTCTTTTTGCCGGTCGAACTCCGCGTAGCAACAATCCCGGACGATGCCGCATCGGCTCAATACCTTCTCTTCGCCCAGGGCTGCGGCAATAAGCTTGATCACGTTCCTTTCGGCGCCGTGGGAATCCGCGAGATAGAGAGAAACCGATTCGGCTTCCGTCTCGGTATAATCGATGAAAAGCCTTTTCAGGAATTCCGCGAACAGGGCCTTGTCCTTCGGGTCGAAAAAAGCAATTGAATACATCGATCCCTTGTAGAGAGAGCCGATGGAGTTTTTGCCTTCCGAGCGCTTTCTTCCCTGCCTCAGTTTGTTGAGCTCCAAGCCTGCGGGCAATCGACTATTAAAGAGCGTGAATAGTTCGGAGCACTCGGATTCGGACAAGTTTTTGAGCAACCACAGCGCCGCTATTTCATCCCGGGATTCTACGCCGAGGGCTAAGGGCTGGTTCAATTCCAGTTTAGGCAATGGATTAAAGCCTTCGGAATGCCTGACGGGCAGATCGAGCATTGTGACGGCCCGCATGAAAGCGTCGGATAACGAGTGCAACGGATACAGGGAAGCGGCTTTGATCTTTTTGAAAGAGAATATTAGCCGCCTGTCATCCATGGGATCGAATATCCTGGTGTCCCCCTTAAGTAAACTCCAGCTGCGCGATTGCAGATCGAGACTATCGCAGTCCCCGGAGGATGCATCGCCGCCGGGCCTTTCTTTGCACAACTCGGATTCATGTTGTATGAAATTTTGTACAATCTTGAAACGATCGTTGCAGGAACCGCAGGGATGGTCGCATTCATCGCCGCAGGCCGGGGTGAGCGTCGATGTTTTCGATTTAGACATTTCTTCTTTAAAAAAAGATTTAACCACATAGAGATTGATATCGTCCCAGGGAAGACCCGTTTCGGCCCCCCGCTCCGAGAGACAGTCGGCGACGAGATCCTTCCCCTTCCCCGTCTTAAAATCCTCGAAGAGCTGACGCCATAAAGCCCTATCCACCCGGTCGTCCCAGGCTTCGAACCTGGCTCCCCTTCGATGCGCTTCGATGAGGAGCTCGCCGACATCGTCGTCGCCCCGGCTGATCAGGCCTTCGAGCGTTGAGCTAAAGGGCGAATGGTAGGATATTGAAATGGATCGAAGAGGTTTGAGCCTGTCCTTGATCATATAGATAACCTGGAGCGCTTCCTCCTCCCCTATCTGCCCGACTCTTTCATAGGCGGTGTGCGGCTTGGGAACAAAGGTGCCGATGTTCACGTTCATGGCGATGGGCACTTCGGCCATAAGCCTGGAGAGGAAATCGACGATCGCCTCCCCTTCCCCGCTTCCCCGTTCGGGCAACGGCAGGCCTATCATGAAATAGAACTTGGCGGACTTGAATCCGTATCGTTTTGCTTCTTTTATTATAGCCACGACCTTGTCGAAGCCGACCACTTTGTTCACCGAACGTTGCCACGACTCGATGGGCGTTTCAATCGCGAAGGTGAGACCCGATTTTCGCAGTTGCGCGACTTCCGCCAGCAGAGGAAGCGTAAAGCTGTCCACCTTGAGACTGGGCAGCTGAAAGGACACCGAGCGAGAATTCCATTTGTCGTTGAGCTGGGTGAAAAGGCCTACGATGTCGGGATAATCGCCCGAGGAGAGGGACGCGAGGGTTATTTCCCTATGCCCGGCCTTCTCCACGAGCTCCCGTACTTCCTTTTTGATAATTTCCGGAGATTTTATCCTCTGCGGCCTGTAGTAATAGCCGGCATGGCAGAAGCGACAGCCGTTGGGGCAGCCGCGCATTATCTCCACGGACCCGTGATTTTGAACCGGCTGAAGCACAGGCACGGGAAAAGCGGTGCTGGCCATTGAGACAGGAAAGTCCGGGAAGACCGCTCGCAGGGTTTTGCGATACCCCTTTGACGGGCCGAGGCTCCGGGAGTGACGAGGCGAAATCCAAAAGCTTTGAAAACCCGCCAGATGCCCCAGCAAAGCCACCCTGCCGGCGCCGTTTTTTTTCATCGCCGCCAACTCTTTTAGAAGAGGATACAGGCCGGCTTCCGATTCCCCGATATACACGGCGTCCAAAAAAGCACCAAAGGGATGGGGGTTGGTCGAAGCCGGCCCTCCGGCTATGACAAGCGGATCCCCTTCGCCACGATCTTCCGCCCGCAGGGGAATCCCCCCCCGTTCGAGTATCGTGAGCATATTCGTGGCCAGCAATTCATAGCCGATCGAAAAGCCGAGCATATCGCATTGGTTGAGCGGAATACCGCTTTCGAGGGTGTAGAGTGGTATGGCCTTTTCCGCCAGAAGTTTTTCGAAGTCCCCCGCCGGGGCGAAAACCCTTTCGCAGACCACCTGGTCCGCGCAATGTCTGGAAATGTCGTTGTAGATAATGCGAATCGCGTTGTTCGACATGCCGATCTCGTAAAGATCGGGAAAGCAGAGCGCCAGCCTGAAGCGAGGATCGGATTCGGCTACCGGAGGATTCGAGCCCAGCTCTCCACCGAGGTAACGCGCTGGTTTCTGGATGGCCAGAAGTTCATGGCCGAGGTCTTTTAGAGGATCGATAAAGCGGGGAGTCTGTTTCACATTCTATACCTTCGGGAGGAAATGCCCAGGAGAAATCCGATCGCCATGAAGGCCGCCCAGAGCGAAGATCCTCCGTAGGATATGAAATAGAGCGGAATTCCGGTTATGGGCATGATGCCGATGGCCATTCCCACATTTATCATGAAATGAAAGGCGAACATTCCGAAAAATCCGCCGCAGACGAGCATCGAATATCTGTCCTTCGTGCTGGAGACCAATCCGAGCATGCGGTACAGCAGGAAGCAAAACAAGGCGACGAGGAGCAGGCCGCCGAGGAATCCCCACTCCTCGGCGATTATGGAGAATATGAAATCGGTGCTTTGCTGGGGTATAAAGCGGGCATGGCTCTGGGTTCCCTGGAGGAATCCCTTGCCCGCCAGTCCTCCCGAGCCGATGGCTGTCACAGATTGAATAATGTTCCATCCGGCGCCCTGGGGATCGACGTTGGGGTTCAAAAACACCATGAGGCGCATGATTTGATAATCTTTGAGCACCTTGTGGCCGGCAAGGGCGAGGACGATGGAGAGATCGAGAACGGAGAGGCCATAGCTAAGCCAAAAATAATACTGCTTTTTAAAAACCAGCCAGCCCCAGAGCGAAAGCGCCAAGGCGATGAGAAAAAGGCCGCTCAGCATAACGACATATCCCGGGCGTTGGAAAAAGAGGTCGAGAATGTTCCCCCCGGGGAAAAAGTACCTTCCGGCCAATGGGAGCATGAGAAAAATGAAGGTAAAGCCGATGGAAAGCAGGATGAAGAGGATGTACCGCCTGTCTATGCCGCCCACATACAGCATGACGATGAGTATCGGAAAAAACACCAGGGCGGAGCCGAAGTCGGGCTGAGACAGAATGAGCAACACCGGAATACCGGTGATGCCCAAGCTGGCGATGAGGCGCTTGAAACTGCTGGACTGGTCCGAAAGGTCCAGGTAGCGGGCGAGAAATAGTATGGTGATTATCTTCGCGAACTCCGCGGGCTGAATTCCGTATTCGCCCACTCCAATCCATGAGCGGGCGCCGTTCACCACCCTGCCGGCGAATCGCGTATATAAAAGCAGGAGGAGAATGGCCATATAGGCGAATACGGTGTAATCCTTAAGCCTGGATATATCCAGGGCCATCGCGGCTATCATGATCCCCAAGCCCGAAACCGCCCAGATGATCTGCTTGCTGTATTCGTTGGAGAAGCGTACTCCCTCGGAATCTATTCCGGCGGAATAGATCGAGGCGATTCCGAAGGCGGTGAGCAGGAGGGCCAGTATTAGGATGAAATAATCGAGGCCCGAAATGAATTTGGGTAACTGAAAATGCCTCATTCCGCCCTCCCCCGCAGATGCTGCCCTTCCAGGGAAAGCCCGAGCGTTTTTGCCGCAGCCTCCGCATCTTGTCCCGCGAAGATGGATTGAAAGATCAGATTGGATGCGTAAGGAGCCCACCATTCCCAGGGATTGCTCGCCTCGACCATGGTGACGACGACAACCTGTTCCTCCGGTTTGGCGTCATAGGGCCCGAAAGCGGCGAACCAGGAATGCCACCGGTCTTTGAGCCCGATTTCCGCCGTTCCGGTTTTACCCGCCACGAGCACGGCCTTGGTCGATACCGGGACGCGGGCGGAGCCGTAGGAGATGACGCTCCGTAAATCTTCCCTGAGCGTCTTAAAGGTCGATGCGCTAATGGAGGAATCGGTGAGTATTTCGGGCCGGGAAGACTGGATGAGGGCGCCCGTCTCGCCATCCCTGATTTCCTTCACCACATGGGGTCTGTAAACCACACCGTCGTTTACCACCATGGCCATCATGTTGGCCACCTGGATCGGCGTGGCGAGTAAGTAGCCCTGGCCGATGGAAATATTCATGGTATCCCCGGGATTCCATCGTTCCCGGTAGCTTTCCTCCTTCCACCGCGGCGTCGGTATAAAACCGGCGTTCTCCCCCGGTATATCTATCCCCGTAGGCTTGCCGTACCCGTAATCGCCGGCGTAGCTGATGATTTTCTCCACTCCCAGGTTGTCCCGTCCCACAGTCCAATAGTAAATGTCGCAGGAGTGGGCAAGGGCTTGCTGCAGATTCACCGGACCATGCCCTGGGCTGTGTACCCAGCAGTTCCAGGTTCGTCCTCCATACTCCATGAACCCCCGGCATGTGATCGTGGTATTGGGGGATATAGCCTTCTCCTCGAGAATCGCCGTACTCAACACGGTTTTGAAGGTCGATGCCGGAGGATAGGAAGACTGGATAGCCCTATTGAGAAGCGGTTTGTTCGGGTCGTTCAGGAGCTTTAAATATTCCTCGCCCGAGTTGGAGGAGCTGAAGATAGAGGGATCATACCAAGGATAGGAAACCATCGCCAGAATTTCGCCGGTGTTGGGTTTCAACACGATGACCGAGCCCATACGGTTGCCCAGGGCTTTTTCCGCTGTTTTCTGTATCGCCGCGTCGATGGTGAGAACAAGCTTTTTCCCCGGAATAGGAGCTTCCAAACGCTCCGCCTCGCCGGCGAGGCCCTTTCCTTTTACGTCCACGGTTTTCCGCAAAAATCCATCCTGCCCTTTCAGCGTGCCATCGTAAAACTTTTCTATTCCCGTTTTTCCTATCACGTCGTCGGAGGAGTAGCCCTTGTTATAGAGCAGCTTATACTCGTCCCTTCCGATCTCGCCGACGTAACCGAGCACATGGGAGAGCGAACCGATATCGAGATATCTCCGGATCGGCCTGGAGTTCCAATAGACGCCGGGAAAATCCTCCTTGTGTTCGGCGATCTTCGTGATGGCCAGGTAGGAGGCGGAGCTGCTGATGGCGATACGCTGGTAAAGATGATAATAGGAGGCGGGAATTTTCCTGCGTATCTCCGTCAGCTTGAGGTTCAGGATTTCCGCTAAGCGCTCGAAGACCTGCTCGCGTTTTGAGGCGGGAAGCTCCGCCGGAACTATTTCCACCGAAAAGGCTTCGTCGTTGGTCACGAAGGGAATGGTATTCGTCCTATCGTAAATTTCGCCCCTCGCGGCAGGTATCTTGACCGATTGAATGGCGTATCGATTCGCCTTTGCCTCGAACTCTGTCCCCCGGATGATTTGCAGGCTGAATAAGCGTATCCCATAGAGAAGACCCAAGAGTAGTACGAGCGCTTTGAGGACCACGATCCTCGTTTTGTCGTCCCCGGAAAATCCCATTACGGATATTTCCTCATTGGCGGATAAACTTCCACGGTCCCTGTTCGCTTCATTCGCTGGGTTTCCTCGTCACCAGTAGATACTTCATTTTCTTGAATAAGAAAAAAAGGGGCGCCGCCATCGCTCCGTTCAACGCCGCTTCCATCCAAAAGCGCAGGTCGGAAAAGGAATACGAGTCTACGAGCTCGGAGCCGAAAACCAGGGCGACAAGCAGGCTCGCCAATCCTTTGAGCAGAGTGCTGGAAAAGCCGAGGATGGCGGGAACCATCAAGGTATCCATGTCGACCACTCTTCTGACGAAGGAAATCGCGTAGGCGGGCAGGAGGTAGAGAAAAGAAGAATAGCCTAAGGGCGCCGAGGAGAGGAGATCACAGGCCAATCCGCTCAAAAAGGCCAGGATGACGCCTTCGAAGCCCTTGTTGTTATAAGCCACCCAGAGGATGAGCAAGAAAGCCAAATCGGGAATCACGCCCCAGAACAGGCCGTTTCTAAGCCAGGTGGATTGTATGAAAAGTAGTACCGAACTGATCACCGTGGAGGCCAAAACGCTGGTAATCATGGACTGCCCCCGGGCTTTTGCGTGGTACTCGACTTCGGGGCACCCGAACCTTGATCGCTGGTACTCTCAAGAACAAAGAGGTATTCGATTTTCGAAAAATCCAGGGCCGGTTCCAGAAGTATCAGGGAAGAGCTGCCATATTTGGGCGTTCGTATCTCCTTCACCCTGCCTATGGCGATATCCGGCGGATAGATCGAATCCAACCCGCTTGTCACAACCATATCGCCTGTCTGGATATCCTGGGCGTTCAGCATGGATACGTAATTCATCAATAACGGCTCTTCGGGGCTGCCCTGGCCGTTGACCAGCCCTTCGACCCTGGTGCGGGACAGCCGGGCGGCTACGTAAAGGCGTCCATCGTAGATCGGCAGCACGAGGCTCGAACCCCGCCGGGTTTCCACAATTTTTCCCGCCAGCCCCTCTATGCCGTTCTGAAAAGCGGCCACAGCCATATTCATTTCGATTCCCGCGCCGCTTCCCTTGTCAATCACCCAGCTGGAATACACATTGCCCGGGTCTTTGGCGATTATCCGGGCCGCGGCTTTGATGGACGATACGCTCTCGAAGAAGCCAAGCTGCTCTTTGAGGCGCTCGTTCTCCGCAAGGGTGTTCACGTAATCGCGCTCGAGGTTTTCGAAGCCGTCCAGTTTCGTTACCAGGGTTTCGTATTCCTCCCTCAAACGACGCAGCTCCCTAATGGAAAAGATCGTCCTCTGTAGAAAATTCGAAACGCCGAAGAAAAGTTTCTGGGCTCCCCCGCTTATACCGGCGAAAACCGCCCGCGGAAGGCTTTGCGCCGTCTTGGTGGAGATGGAAACGAGGACAAGGCTGAGCACGATGAGAAGCAGGGGGATTCCCTGGGTGGCGATAAATCCACTTCCCCGCTTTTTATGCGGCATCGATGCCTACCTGCTAAAGATTGAGGCTTTCGTAAACACTGTCCGAGGATTCCCTGCTGTTCATCATCGTTTCGAAATAGGTTCCCGAACCGATGGCTACGCATTCCAGGGGCTTTTCGGCGAGGATCACCGGAACGCCGGTTTCCTTGGCGATCAGCTTGGGAAGCCCTTTCAGCAATGCTCCTCCTCCGGACATCACTATTCCCCGTTCGACGATATCGGCCGCCAGTTCGGGAGGGGTTTCGCTCAGGGTTTTCTTCACCTCGTCGACGATCTGGGAAATGGAGGGCATGAGGGCTTCCCGAATCTCCACCGAGTCGACCTCGAAGCGGCGAGGCAGTCCGGTTATCGCGTCGTTGCCCTTGATCTCGACCTTTTCGATCGTCCGTTCGGGGCTGGCGTTTCCGATTTCGATTTTAAGTCTTTCGGCGGTCTGATCGCCGATTATCAAATTGTGAACATTCCTGATATGCCTCATTATGGCTTCGTCGAATTCGTCCCCGCCGATTCGTATGGCCCGGGTGACCACCATGCCTTTCAGCGAGATTACCGAAATTTCCGTCGTGCCTCCGCCTATGTCGCAGATCATGTGGCCGGCGGGCTCCACGATGGGAATGCCGGCGCCGATAGCCGCGGCCAGCGACTCCGCGATGACCTTCACTGTCCTCGCCCCGGCCTTGTAGGCCGAATCTATGACGGCGTTTTCCTCGACCTTGGTAATGCAGGAGGGCACGCCGATGACGATTCTGGGCTTGAAAAACCAATTCTTCGGCGCGACTTTCTGGATGAAATACTTGATCATTTTTTCGGTCAGGTCCGGATCGGCGATAACCCCATCCCGCAAGGGGCGTTTGGCGATAATGTCCCTGGGCGTCCGGGAAAGCATGCCCTTGGCCTCGGTGCCCACGGCGACCAGTCTATTGGTGCCCTTTTCCACGGCGACGACGGAAGGTTCGTTCAGCACAATACCTTTGCCCCGTATATAGATCAGGGTATTGCACGTTCCCAGATCGATGCCTATATCCTGAGAAAACCTGCTCATAAATCCGTTCTTCGCCATCATTCCTCCCTATAGACGTTCGGCTAGCTTCTTTCTCGCTTCGATATGGTTCGGGTCAATGGTTGTCGTTTTGCGCCACGAGGCGCGGGCGGCGATGGGGTCTTTCTGCGCCTCGGCGATGAGGCCCAGGCGATACCAGCCTTCGGCGGAACCAGGGTCGGTTTCCACGATGGATCGGTAAAGCCTGCCGGCTTCGGACAGATCGCCCTTCTCCATGGCGATTTCGCCGAGCAAAAAACGGGCCCGTTGGACCAAGAGCCCGTCCGAGGCCGAATCGATGCTCGAAGATAGATACTCGACGGTTTTTTCCACCTCGCCTAATTCTTTATAGCTTATCGCCGCCGAAAGCTTCAATATATCGCTGGGCTCTTTGGCCAGGGCTTTTTCGAAATGCCGCACCGCTTCGCTGTGATTGTCGATTCCCGCGTAAGCCAGCGCGAGAAATTGTTCGGAATCCTTAGTTTCGCAGCCGTCCTGGAGCGAGCGCTCAAGGTATTGCACCGCCAGATCCATCCAGGGGGCGCCTTTCTGAAAGTAAATCTTGCCCAAGACATATTCGACCTGCCCCTGCACAGGAAGTTTTCCTTGCTGAGCCAGGGCCTTCCGCAGGCTGAAGAGGGCTTCCTCGAGCAGGGCTTGACGTTCGTCCCCCTCGGAACTGTCCGCCGCAACGTAATAGGAAGCGATGCCGTGCATGCTGAGGTAGAAGGAATCAAAGGGCAGCTGTGCAAGGGCCGCTTTGCTCAGCTCCAGGGTCGAAGTCCTGTCGCCGGAATTCCAGGCTTCCAGCACTTTTTGCCGGGAGGCTTTGGATTGGATCCCGAAAGAGCGTTCCGGTTGCGATTTGATCAGTATAAAATATCCACCGGCGCCGAGGCCCAGAACAAAAAGGAAGACTGCCGCGAGCAGGCCAATGCTGAACCGTTTTCCATGCCTTTTCGAAAGACCTTTAGCCCGGCCCCTAGCCCCGCTTTTCATACACGACAATCCCCGATAGAGCTTGATTTTACCTGAACAATGCACAGGTCGAACATAAGTATACGGCGCGGGCCCTCCTCAGGATAGAGCCTGCGGCCGCAATTGAAATAAAAAAAGGAGCGGGTCTGTAAGCCGGGTTCTGTGCGCGGGATTCCCCGCGCCGCTGCCATCCCTCTGCATCCGTCGTTGCCGCCGGACGTCAAGCGGTCTACCCGCGGTTTTCGCCGCCCTAAGGCGGTTGTGGACGGGCCGTCCACCGCTGTTCGACCTTGCTCACGATGAGGTTTGCCCTGCCATATCCGTCGCCGGATATGCGGTGAGCCCTTACCTCGCCTTTTCACCCTTACTGCCCATCTCGAAACGAGACGGGGTAGCGGTATGTTTTCTGTGGCACTTTCTGTCCGGATTCGGCCTTGGCGCCATAGGCTCCGGTCCGAATCCGTCCCGGACGTTATCCGGCATCGCGCCCTGTTGAGCCCGGACTTTCCTCGGCGAAGAATCTCTCCTCCGCCGCGGCAGCGCGACCCGCTCCTACTATTATACAACACCCTGAAGGAAGGAAAGTAAAGCGTTCAGTCTTCGGAATCTTCGGTATATTCTTCGCGCACCGCCGCCGCCTTGCGTGCGGAGGGCTTGCGCGTGGGGGGGAAATCCTTTTCCTGATCCTCCTGCTCGCGCTGTTCTTCCTCATCGTCGTCGCCTTCGTCTTCGCCTTCCTCGGCATAGTCGGCCAGGTCGGCCAGAGAGCCGGACTCTATGTCGCCTATGAACTCGGGGGCTTCCTCGGTTTCCTCGAAGAAGAGAATACGTGAGCAATAGGGGCAGAAGTGAACCTTCGTGGCTTCCTCGTCCCTGACTTCATTCACAAAGTTGGCAGGAAGGATCATGTGACACCCTGTGCATACCACGCCGTGGATGGGGACGACGCCGACGCCTTTTTTGTTCCTGATGATCCGCTCCAGCTTGAAAAGTATATCGCCACCGATACCCTCGGAGATGGCTTGCTCTTCGGCCTTGAGTCTTTCGACCTCCGCCGCCTTGGTTTCCCGCTGGCTTTCGATAACCTGGCCCTTTTCGGCTATTTCCTGTTCAAGCATCGAAATGCCGCCCCGGGTTTTCTGCAGCTCCTCTTCTATCTCGGCGAAGGAGCGCTCCTGCTGCTGGATATCCTTGCGGAGGTTCTGTTCCTTTTCGGTGGCGTCCCGGATTTCCTTGTTGATCGCCTCGTATTCCCGCTGGGTCGTTATGCCGTCCATCTGCTGTTCGGCCTTTTCCCTGGCCAGTTCGGCATCCTGTAGGGCTTGCCTCAGCTCCCGGATTTTCTCCTCCGAGAGGCGGAAGGCTTCTTCTTTTTCGGAAAAGTTTTTCTTTAACCTTGAGAGCATCTCATTCTGAGCCTCGATCGTCTTCGGAAGAAGGGCGATTTCCTCTTCGAGGGCGACCCGGGCGCCGAGAATTTCCTGATATGATTTCAGCTTTTCCAACATTTCCATGGTTGTCATTCACATACCCCTATCAGTGATCCATATAGTCGCGCAGCTTTTGGCTCCGCTTGAAGTGTCGCAGTTTCTTGAGGGCCTTCGCCTCGATTTGGCGAATGCGCTCCCGGGTGACATTAAAATAAAGCCCGACCTCCTCGAGGGTGAGGGAGTAGCCGTCGTCCAGGCCGAACCGCATGCGCAACACCTCCTGCTCCCTGGGCGGCAGGGTGGAGAGCACCATCTTGATCTGCTCCTGGAGGAGCTTATAGTCGGTCTGGATGGAGGGATTTTCTATTTCCTTGTCCTCGATAAAATCGCCTAAAAGCGAATCCTCGTCCTCGCCGATGGGGGTTTCGAGCGAAATCGGCTCCCTGGCGACGTTCTTTACGCTTTTTACCCTGGATACCGGCCAGCCGAGCTGTTGGGCGATCTCGTCGTCGCTGGGCTCCCTGCCTAGTTTTTGCATGAGCTGGCGGGATTCCCGGACCACCTTGTTGATTTGCTCGATCATGTGGACAGGTACCCGAATCGTCCTGGCCTGATCGGATATCGATCTGGTGATAGCTTGGCGAATCCACCAGGTGGCGTACGTGGAAAACTTGTAGCCCTTGCGGTATTCGAACTTTTCCACCGCCTTGATGAGGCCGATGTTGCCTTCCTGCACCAGGTCGAAGAAGTGCAGCCCCCGGTTCGTGTATTTTTTCGCGATCGATACGACCAGCCTGAGATTGGCCTTTATAAGCCTGTCCTTGGCGCTTTTCATCATTTTGCGGCCCCGGTTTATGTCCCTGGCCATGACGATGATCTGATCGCAATCGGCTTCGAAAGCCGCCTCGAGTTCCTTCAGCTTTTTGTCCGTCACCTGGAGCTGCCGGATTTTTTCCTTTATTTCCTCGGAAGGCAAACCCAATTGCGCTTCGATGGAGTCCCGTTTTTCTTTTATCGTAAGGTTACGGCCCAGCATGCGGATATCCTTCATGGAATTGATCTGAAGTATCCGCTGGATCCTGTCCTGCTCGCGCCTGAATTTGTTGATCTTCTTGGCCGCGGTTATGAACTTTTCCGAAAAACTGCTTATTTCCTCGGGATGGATCTCCACGACGCTGATCTGTTCGAGGAGGGTCTTGCGCTTTCCCACCAAGTCGATGTCGGAGAAAATGTCCCCGCCCTTGGCGATGATACGCTTCTTGATCTCCACATATTCCCTGAGGCTGGAAAGACTGTCCCTGATGACGTCCCGGTAAAACTGGTTCAATCGCCGACGCTCGGCGATTTTTTCTGTATTTTCCTTGCGCTGTCCGCTGGAGTCCTTGGATTCCTTGCGCAGGGCCTTGCTCGTAAGCTGGTAGAATTCGGGGATGAGCATGCCGGAGGTACGGAGAATCGCCTTGATTATCTCCTCCCCTTCTTCCATCATCTTCGAGAGTTCCACCTCCTGCTCGGCGGTGAGCAGATGCTCCTTGCCGATCTCGTAGAGGTAAAGGCGGATAGGATCGTCGCTGCCCGATTCCTTGGAGTTGTTGACCAGCCTCTTGCTCTCCAGTTCCTTCTTGAGGGTTTGCTCATCCTCTATCTGGATGTCCTCTTCCTCGAGCTGGATATTGTTGTTTTCCAGCAGGGCGAGGATGGAATCGATCTTTTCCGAATTAAGCACCGATTCGGGAAGGAAGTCCGAGAGTTCATCGAAACTGATGGACTTTTTTGCCTTGCCGTATTCGAGAAGCTTGGCTATGGCGGGGTCGAGTTCATTGTCGCTCATCGACTTCACCCTTTAATTGTGCTATTTCTTCATCGATTTTCATTTTCTTCTGCAACAAGACGTGGATTGAAGACTGTCCTTCGGCATGCCCCTTCCCCTGCTCCCCTCCCCCCCCGGAGAATCCCTGGCCTTCCGAGCCCTGGGCGGAGCGCTGGGCGATCTCGGTGACAATCTTCATGGTTTCTTTTTCCAGGCTGCGAATTCGAATTGTCCTTATGCCGTCGTTCACAATGCGCTCCGGTTCTTGATCCATTTCGCCGGAAGCTGCGACCGCGAGAACGTAACGTCGAGCCGCATCGTCGTTTGTCAATGTAAGAATGGAGCCTATCTCCTTTGCGTCATGCGCGGATGCTTCCTCCAGGGCGAGGTAAAGATCCCTCGCCCTGGGATCTTCCAGATCTTCGAGCTGAATATGCTGCCGGACCCTTACAAAGGATTCAGGACAAAGAACTACGGCGGCCATGAAAAAAAGATCGGCGGTTCTCGCCTCCAGGCCTCGCCGTAAGGGATTCGGGCTGCTTACTCCTTCGCCGGTCTGCACGTGGGGACGGCCTTGAATCCGTTTAGCCTTAAGATAGTCCGCCAGCAATCCCCCCGGGCTGATCCCCATCCGAATTCCGATCAGATCGGAAAGGGCGTTTCGCCGTACGTCGGAATCAAGGGCATCGAGATAGGGAAAGAAAAATTGCGAAGCCTGGTACTTTCCCTTTACCGAAGCGATGTCGAATAGGCTTTCGGCGCGACGGATCAAAAAATCCCCGCTACTTATACTGTATTCCGTAAGCTTTTTCAATGCTTCGGGGCCGGATTTCTCCAGAATTTCAGAAGCGTCTTTTCCTTCTGTCATAGAGAGAACCCTGGTTTCGAGGCCGGCGGAGACGGAGATGGAGCAGGCCCGCTCGGTAGCTCTCTGGCCGGCCTCGTCCGAATCGAAGCAGAGAATCACCGACGAGACCCTTCTACGCAGAAGGCGGGCTTGCTGGGAAGTGAAAGCCGTTCCCAGGGGGGCCACCGCGTATGCAATGCCCGCGGCATGGAAGGAAAGGGCGTCCATATAGCCTTCGCAGACCAGGGCTCGATCCTGACTTTTCATGGAGGGAAGCGCCCTATCCAGCGCGAATAGGTTCTCCTGCTTGCGAAAAATCAGGGTGTCGGGGCTGTTTATGTATTTAGGGCCGTCTCCGTCTATCAGGCGGCCGCCGAAGGCGATCACCCTGCCCCTTTGGTCCGCTATGGGAAACATGATCCTGTCGGCGAAGAGAGGGTATTCGGGATTTCTGCCGGAGAAGAGTCCGGAACGGGCGAGGAAGTCCCTGGAAAAGCCCTTGCTCTGCAAAAACCGGTAAAGCCAGTTCTTATCCGCCGGGGCGTAGCCTATTCCGAAGGCGGCCACGAGCTCGTCGCCCAGCGCCCGGCGTTTAAGTATTTCCCTCGCCCGGAGGGCGTCCCTGCGGTTGAGCAGCACCCAGTGAAAGGCCTTGGCCAACTTATCGTACAAGGAGTAAAGCTGGATCCTTTCGCTTTCGGAGCTATCGGAGCGCGGTTCGTCCTTGGGAAGGGGGACATGGGCTTTTTCGGCCAGCTCCTCCACCGCTTCGATAAACGTGAGTTTGTCGGTTTCCATTAAAAAATCGATGAGGGAACCACCCTTCTGGCAACCGAAGCAATAAAAAAGGCCTCGTTCCGCATCGACGGAAAAAGAAGGGGTTTTTTCGGCGTGAAAAGGACACAGGCCCCACCACTTGCCGCCCTTTTTGTTCAGCCTGAGTTTTTCCTGATACACGGCGATATAATTAGTCTTGTCCAGGACTTCCTGGATGAGGGATTCGGGTATTCGTGCCATCGCCCTGTTTAAAATCCTTTTACGGGGATCGCGTCCCCCGTATGCTCCTCGAAGCTCTTTGAAAACCGGTGACTACCAGTTTCGGCATCTTGCAGCCTGAAATAAAGATACTCACTTTTAGGGGTATAGAGTACCGCCTTCAGCGCCTCCTGTCCCGGATTGGATATGGGACCGGGGGGCAATCCCCGGTGGAGGTAGCTGTTGTAGGGGTCGGGAATTTTCAAATCCGAATAATAGAGTACCGAGGGGTGTTCCTTTCCCAGTTTTTCGGTGATGACATACACGACGGTGGCACAGGACTGCAGGGGCATGCCAAGAGCAAGCCTGTTTTTAAATACCGATGCGATAAGACCCGCTTCCGAGGCCAGTCTATATTCCCGTTCGACGATGGAAGCGAGGATCACCTGATCCAAAAGCACCCGGGCTTCGGGTTTCGCATGACCGCTCAATTCCTGGTATTTTGAGAAAAATCGAGCGACCATCCGCTCCGCCACCTTTCTGGCTTCGCTGTCCTCGGGGAACACATAGGTGTCGGGGTAGAGAAATCCTTCAAAATTCGAGCCCGGTAGGCCGAGGGCTTGGGCGAGGTCCTTGTCGCCGGCGGCATCCAGGAAGGCCGGGCTTTCGCAGACCCCCGCGTCCTCCAATAGTGCGGCGATTGTTCTGAGGGTGGAGCCTTCGGGAATGGTCACCCGGCGCTGGGAGACCCTGCCCTCGGTGAGTATTGACAGCAGTGAGGACAGGGAGCTGCCGCCGGGGATTCTATAGGTGCCGGCTTTGATATCGTCCTCCAGCCCCTTTAACTTCAATAGGGCGAGGAAGAACGCCTTGTTTCTGACAAGGCCCGCACGGGCCAGCGCCGCGGCGACGGCGTTGGCGGAGCTTCCCTTTTCCACCACGAAGCGGACTTCCTGGGTATTCGCGGGCTTTTCCCTTTCGCAGGAGATCCCCAGGATAGCCGTGGCGAGGAGAATGAGGGTAAGCAGCCTAAGACTCGACTTTTTCAAAATGTGAAATCTCCTGGCTCATAGAGGATAGTATAGCTTACGATGCTTGCGCCGCTCTGTCAGGTAGGCGTCGATCAATGTCGTCGGCACCGGCGAACCTCTTCCGATTCCGGGGCAGGCCCGCGCTTCCTCTTCCCAGCGTTCTCGGGTGGACACTATTTCCTTCCAAAACGGATAGGTTCTGCATTGCAGCGGCCTGGCCGGATAAACCGAGCACTTTCCCTGGCTGAGGAATATGCAATCGTAGGTATTTTTACCGGCTTTCTTTTCCCGAAGGCTCAGGGCCCTTCCTTCCCCTGTTTCGACCCAGCGGCAATAGGCTTCGATAAAGGCATCCTGGCTCATTTTAAGATGCTCGAGCAGCCTGTCCAGGTCCGCCCGATCGAGCCACACGAAACCAGGGGCGCCGCTGCAACAGAAAGAGCAGGCCGCGCATTCGAAACAATGATCGGAAAAGGAATCCTGGGGTAGCATCCTTCCTCCATATGCGAGGGGCTGGAACAAAAAAAACCTCCTCGATGAAGAGGAGGTTTTGGGGAGAGAAGGATTTGAACCTTCGAAGGCGTAAGCCAACAGATTTACAGTCTGCCCCCTTTGGCCGCTCGGGAATCTCCCCAAATAGGGCGCCATCAACCCTCGAGCCATCTCCCGGAATCGAACCGGGGACCCCGAGATTACAAGTCACGTGCTCTGCCTACTGAGCTAAGATGGCACTGCGATAAGGCCGACTATACAGAAAAGCCCGATCCAGAGTCAAGAGCACCTGGGGTAGATTCATTCCCCCCGGGAAGAAAAGCGTTTGCCGTTCCAGGATTCGGGCTGTACGGCCGCTGGATGGATATCGATAAGACTTAGGGCGATCTCGCCGTCCAGAACAGCCTGATGGTCGGAAATCGGATTGGGAAGACGTTCGCTCTTGCCCTCCCCTAGGAAACAGTATCGGTAACCGTCGAGTCCGTCAAAACAACTTAATGCGTCGTGGTATCTGTTAATCCCCGGAACGGTCCAGCGGGCGGGACGTTGGGTTTCGTCCGCCGATGGGCAATTGATGTTGATGAAGCTCCCCTCCCGCCAAAGCTTCATCAGCGCTTCGAGATTGCCCGCGACGAAGGAGGCGCAGCAGCGGTAGTCCAGGGGCGGCGTATACTGGGCGCAGGATACGGCTATCGCCGGAACGCCCGCCAGGGCCGCTTGCCGCGCCGCGCCGCAGGTGCCGGAGTAGACAATATCCGTACCCATGTTCGGGCCCCTGTTGATGCCCGAGACGACCAGATCGGGCATCCAGGGCAGCACGCCGAGGCCCGCCACGATTACACAGTCCGCCGGAGTTCCCGAGCAGCTGTAATACCCTTCGTTCAGCTTTCGGACCTTTGTGGGGTGGCGAAGAGTCATGGCGTGGGAGACCCCCGAGCGTTCCGCTTCGGGCGCCAATACTACGATCTCCCTTCCCTTGCCGCCGTAAGACTCATCGGAAAGAAATTGAACAAGGACGGCCAGGCCTTCGGCGTCGATGCCGTCGTCGTTGGTGACAAGAATGCGCATTAAAAACTCCGATTCAATAAGATGTGATTTTCATTCCGCCTGTGAGGGTCGTCTCGTAAACGTGGGCCTTGAAGCCGAATATTCTCTCGTATTCTTCCAACCTTTTTTTGTATTCCTCCAGGGCATCGAAGCGCAGCACCGAGAAAATGCATCCACCGAATCCCGGCCCGGTCATGCGAGAACAGAGTATTCCGTCGATTTCCAACGAACGCTTTACCAGCCAATCCACCTCGGGGCAGGAAATTTCGTAATGATTGCGCAGGGACGCGTGGGATTTATTGAGAATTCTTCCGAATGAGGCCGCGTCCTGCCGGGAAAGGGCCTCTTCGGCTTCGAAGACCCGGCCGGTTTCCTCGATAATATGGATACAGCGTCGGCGGACGCTTTCGGGCAGCACTCCCATCAGGTCGTCCAGTTCGGACATCCGGATGTCCCTCAGGGTTCGGTCTCCCCGGGGCGCCAGGACCTTGAGGCATTTCTTGCAGTCTTCCCCCCGCTGCCTGAGTTCCTGTTCGGCGGATATGCGGGGAACCCGGGAATCGGTGAGCACGAGGCTCCACCGCTCGTCCAGAAACTGGACAGCCCTTCGCCGGGGCACGCGAAGATCGATGATGGAGAGCGCCCGCGAACCGGGAGAAATACAGGCCAGGTAATCATAGAGAGGAGCGGGCCTGTCCATGAACGAGGACTGGGCGTTGCAGGCGAGTATGGCCAAATCCTCGTTTTTTATGGGCAGATCGTAAATCGTCCGCAGGGCCAAAGCGGTGGCCATGTTGATCGCCGCTGAAATGCCGAGGCCAAGACCCGGAGGAATGTCGCCCATGATGGTGACGTTTACCCCGCGAACCTGCACGTCGTAGTTTCTGGAAAAATAATCGAAGATGGACTTCACGTTATTGGACCAGCGGTCTTCCCGCTTGTACTTCAATGTGCCGGTGGACGCCCGTTTGCGCTCGCCTAGGTCGGCGGCGAAAAAACGCATGGAGGCGTCCTTTCGCTGCGATATGGCAACTTTCATCTCGAAGGATGAGGCGGCCGCCAATACGATACCCTCGCTGTCGGCCGTATGCTCGCCCAGCAGTTTTATCACCGCAGGAGCTGAGGCTATACAAAGGGGCGGAGTTTCGTATTCGGTCTGATGGACCGCGGCGATGTCTCTCATCAATCCTTCTTTCGGGCGAAGCTCTGTTCCCCCCTGCGGTCTGGTTAGGAAAAACGTACGATTGATATATTTTATCTTATTTTTTAGTTTGGTTCAACAAAAAAAAGTTTCCCGCCCGGATCATTTTTTCTAAGCGGAAAAGCTGGCTCTCCGCATCCTTGAGTTCATTTTCATACCGGCGGCGTTCCCTTATTTTCGCCTCGACGCCTTTGACCTTCCAGGAGCCTTCCTTGCCCAGGTACTCGGTAACAACCTTTCCCTCCACTCGTTTAACCAGGTAGACGTAGCTTGCGTTTCCCCTTTTCTTCGCGGACAAGGAGCCCTTGGGCCTTTGCTGGCATTCTTGCCGGAGCAGGGAAACCCTCCGCACCAGCTGCTGATGCTCGTTCCTGAGCATTGTGTCGACGACCTTACTGAGTGGCATATTGTGTAGTATACACTATGGAATTGGTGCATTAAATACATTTTTATAGGAAATACCGAAAAAGAAGCTTAAACGACTTTGAGCGATGCGCGATTCGAACGCGCGACCTTCGGCTCCGGAGGCCGACGCTCTATCCAGCTGAGCTAATCGCTCGAGAATCCCTGGGCGGCCTTTCATCCCCGGGAGACGAGCAAAGGCATAATAATACGCTCCTGGATACTCAGTCAATCAGCCCAAGGACTAGACTAATCCTCCGCCGGACGGCCATTATTCAGCAATGGAACGATTGATTCTCGCCTCCTCGTCGCCGCGGCGAAAAGAACTATTGGAGAGCCTGTCCATTCCCTTTGTCCCCTTTTCCCCGGATTTGGATGAGACTATCTATGACAACTTGGATCCCGAATTCAGAGTGAGGGCCCTGGCGGAGGCCAAGGCCATGGCGGTGGGAAAGTCGTTGCTCGCCGACTCCTGTCCCATGGCTTCCTTCGGCGGACAATCTTCTTTTGTGGGACAGGCCTCCGCCGAAGGAGAGGTTCGCCCCGCAGGACAGCCTTCTTCCGGTGGGTATCCGCCGCCACGACTGGTCGTGGCGGCGGATACCCTGGTCGTGCTCGGTTCGGGATCGCGGAAGAAGGTGATCGGAAAGCCGGCTACCATCGAGGAAGCCCGCTCGATGCTGAAGTCGCTCCAAGGCGGCACCCATAGGGTCTATTCCGGTTTATGCCTGCTCAACCTGGAGACCGGGGGACGGGAAAGCGCCGTGGCTTGCACGAAGCTGCGTTTCGCTCCCATGTCCGATCGGGAGGTGGAGGCGTATCTGGCGAGCGGAGAATGGCTGGGCGCCGCGGGAGCCTACAGGATTCAGGGACGGGCTTCGTATTATATCGATGTCATTGAGGGATCCTGGTCCTGCGTGGTGGGCTTGCCAATACGTGAGCTTTATGTCATTCTGTGCCGTGCCGGCTACGATTTTACGCCGGACAAGGGCGCCTGGAGGCGCCCATATCTTCCGTCCGCGCCCGGGGATTCCCTTTAGGGTTGGCGGTACGAGAATAAGAGAAGGGGATCGGCTACCCGCCGGTCACGGGAGGAACACGTGGCAGTAGTCACCATGAAAAACCTGCTTGAGTCCGGTGTGCATTTCGGCCATCAGGTAAAGCGTTGGGATCCGAGGATGAAAAAATTCATTTTCGCCGAGCGCAACGGAATTCACATCATCGACTTGCAGAAGACCATTCAGGCTATAAAAGACGCCTACGACGCGGTCCAGAAGACCGTGAGCTCCGGAAAATCGGTGCTCTTCGTCGGAACTAAAAAGCAAGCCCAGACAGCCATACAGAAAGAAGCCGAACGCTGCGAGCAGTTCTATGTGAACAATCGCTGGCTCGGTGGCATGCTTACCAATTTCAGCACCATAAAGAAGTCGATTCAGCGCCTCAAGAAAATCGAACGCATGGAGGTGGATGGCACCTTCGAAAGTCTCACCAAGAAGGAAATCGCCAGCCTGCAGAAGGAAAAGGTGAAGCTGGAGAAGAACCTGGGCGGGATCAAGGAAATGAAGGATCTCCCGGGCATCATCTTCGTGGTGGACACCAGGAAGGAAGCTATCGCCGTGGCCGAAGCCCAGCGATTGGGTATTCCCATCGCCGCCGTCGTGGATACGAACTGCAATCCCGAGGGCATCACCTACCCCATTCCCGGCAACGACGACGCTATCAGGTCCATAAGCCTTTTTACCCAGATCATAGCCAACGCCGTGGTCGAAGCCGGAGCCTCCGAGGGGCTCAAGATTATCGAGAGCCTGCCCTCCGACGAAGCCGAAGAAGTCCATACCGACGCCGTGCGCAAGGATGAGGAAGAGGTCGAGGTGGATATCGACAGCTACGCCGCCAAGGTCGAATCCGCCGAGCCCGGCGCCCCCGTCGTCGTCGAGGAAGCCGAGGCTGAGGCGAGCCTGCCCATCATCGATGAAGACAAGCTCTACGAGACGAAATAAATAAGGAGTCAGTACCATGGATATAAAAGCGACAGACATTAAAACCCTCCGGGAGAAGACCGGCGCGGGGATGATGGATTGCAAAAAAGCCCTGGTCGAGGCCGAAGGCGATTTCGCCGCCGCGGAAAAGCTTTTGCGCGAGTGGGGAATGGCGGGGGTCGAAAAGCGCTCGGGTCGGGCGACCAACGAAGGTAGGGTATTCGTCCTGGAAACCGGGAAGGCAATTTCCCTGGTGGAGATCGTTTGCGAGACGGATTTCGTCGCCAAAAACGCCGATTTTATCGCCGCTGGCGATAAAATCGCCGCCAAAGCCTTTGAGATGAAGGCGGATGGGCCCAACGAGACGCTCGAAGCCATGGTCAAGGATATCGCCGTCGTGATCAAGGAAAACATCGCCCTCAAGCGTGTGCGATATTTCACCGCCGCCCCCGGAGAGTACCTCCACAGTTATTCCCACGGCGAGGGGAAAATCGTGGTCGTCGTAAAGGCCTCCTCGTCCTCAGGCGACGCTTTCGCCAGCGAAACGGTCAAGACCTTCGTCCACGATACCGCCCTGCACATCGCCGCCTTCAGCCCGATGTTCCTGGATCAGAGCAAGCCCGATGCGACCTGGGTGGAGGAGCAGAAGGAAATCTTCGCCAAACAGGTGGAGCTGGATGAAAAACTCAAGTCCAAACCCGCGAAGGTGGTGGAAGGCATCCTGGCGGGCAAACTGAAAAAGCTCATGTCCGAGGTCTGCCTCCTGGATCAGCCCTTTGTGCGCGACGAGAAAATGAGCGTCGCGACCGCCTTGGCCGCGGCCAAGAAAGAATCGGGCTTCGATTTTTCCATAGTGGATTACTATTACATCAAGGTTGGCGAGGCCGCCTAAGGTCCGCCAAAACGCCATCCTGAACTGGATCCGGAGCAAAGCTCTCCGGGTCCAGCCGTCTTATTTGGGGAGGTAACCGATGGAATCCGTAAAAACAACCTGCGAAACAAGGATGAAAAAGACCATAGCCGCGCTCCGGGATGAGTTCAACGGCATCAGGACGGGACGGGCCTCTCCAAGCCTCCTGGATAAGATCCGGGTCGATTATTACGGGCAGAAAACCCCTCTTAGCCAGGTGGCGACGATTTCCGTGCCCGAGGCCAGGCTTATCGTGGTCCAACCCTGGGACCGGGCCCTTTTCAGCGAGATTGAAAAGGCCATTTTGAAATCCGAATTGGGCCTCAACCCCTCCAACGACGGGAAGGTCATTCGGCTCGCGATCCCCCCCCTCACCGAGCAGCGGCGCAAGGCCTTGGTGAAGTCGGCCAAGGCTATCGCGGAACAATCGAGGGTGGCGATCCGCAACATCAGGCGCGATAGTCTCGAGGAGCTGAAAAAGGAGTCCGCAAACGAGAAAACCGCCGAGGATGTGGTGAAAAAGGTGGAGGAAGAGCTACAGAAACTCACCGATTCCTATATCGTTCAAATAGCCAAGGTTCTCGAAGAAAAAGAAAAAGAGATCATGGAAGTTTGAATGCCCAATCCAGGACTACCGGTCTAATGGCTACCCCATACCCTCCCCTCCATATAGGGATAATCATGGACGGGAACGGTCGCTGGGCCACGAAGCGAGGCTTGCCGCGCACCGAAGGACACCGTCAAGGGCTCGAGGCAGCCAAAAGGATCGTTGCGGCTTGTTCCGACCGGGGCGTTTCCTATCTTTCGCTTTATACCTTTTCCACGGAAAACTGGAAACGGACCACCGAGGAGGTGGGCTTCCTCATGGGCTTGATAAAAACCCATTTGGCGGCGGAACTGGACTTTTACCGCAGGAATCGGATCAAGCTTATCCACTCGGGCAACCGCAGCGGTCTTCCCGCAGACATCCTGCGGGAGATCGACAAGACGGTGAGCGATACCTCGGCCTTCCCTGGCATGGTGGTCAATCTGGCCATCAATTACGGCGGCAGGGATGAGCTGCTCAGGGCTATCGGGAGGCTGGGCTCGGCAAAGGAGGCCGCGAGGGGCTCCCTTACCGAGAAAGATATAGCTTCCGTCCTCGATCATCCTGAAATGCCCGACCCGGACCTCATTATTCGTACCGGAGGAGAGACGAGACTGTCGAATTTTCTTCTCTGGCAGTCCGCTTATTCGGAACTCTACTTTACCGATCGTTTATGGCCGGATTTCGATGAAGAGGCTCTGGATAAAGCTCTGGCCGATTTCCGCTCAAGAGACCGAAGGTTCGGAGGACTATAAATGACGAAAAATACCGTCCAACGCCTCTTAATCTTCTTTCTCGGCGTGCCCCTTTTTATTCTCTTCGAACTCTACGCCTCCTTCGGCAGGAACTTTCTCCTGGTGCTCGTGGCGATGGGGATTCAAGTGGGGTCGATATACGAAACCGTCGGTCTTTTTGGCAAAAAAGGAATCAAGCTGCATCGGGTCTATCTCGCGGCATTGTCCCTGCTGAGCTCGTCCTTGGTCTACTTATCGCCCCTTTACGGTCATCTGCTCCCGGCAGCCAAAAGTCCGCTGGAACTCCTTCTGCTCGTCTCTTTCCTCGGTAGCCTGGCGGCCGTGGCTCCCTTCGCCTTTTCGAAAAAGGAGGATTTCGATTCCCTTTTACCCAGGATGGCTGCCTCGCTCTTTTGCTATTTTTACTGCGGCATTCTCGGCGCCTGCCTGGTCTACATAGGTTCCTGCTTTCCCCAGCACAGCAATCCCCTGTTCATATTCCTCCTCATGACTTCCGGAAACGACAGTCTGGCGTGGTTGATAGGAGTAAGCTTCGGACGCAAACGGGGGGTCGTCGCCGTATCGCCCAACAAGAGTCTGGCCGGATTTGTCGGGGGACTGGCGGGTTCCCTCCTCGCGGCGTTGGTATCCTACTACCTGTTTCCCAGGGCGGGTGTCTCCTCCCTGGCTTCCCTGCTTTTTCTGGGGCTTTGCGTGGGCATAGCGGTGATTCTGGGCGATCTCGTGGAAAGCGCCCTTAAGCGTTCCGCGGGCGTCAAGGACTCGAGCTCCCTTATTCCCGGCAGGGGTGGGATTCTGGATTCCTTCGACAGCCTTCTTTTCTCCGCGCCGCTCTTCATCGCCATAGCTTCGATCTGGGGATTCTTCCCTCCCCTGGGATAGGCTCCATTATGACGAAAAAGCTAATAATACTCGGCGCCACAGGATCCATCGGCAGACAGACCCTCGAATGCGTCCAAAAGGCCAACCGCAGGGTTCCCGGCAGTTTCGAAGTAGCAGGACTGTCGGCAAACAGAGACTTCGAAGGTCTCATGAATCTCGCGGAAGAATACCCGGAGGCCCTGCTTGCCCTCGGGGCCCCTCCCCCTTCTGCCGGCGGCGGCGGCCCCTTAGCCGGCTCCTCCAGCAGCCCGACAAACCACCGGGATGTATCGAGGCGCCTTAGTTTTGTTGGCGGGGACGCGGTGACAAAACTTCTGGATAATTGCGACGCCGATCTGGTGGTCAACGGTATAGCCGGCTCTCCCGGACTCATGGCATCCCACGCTTCCCTGCGGCGGGGGATGAGCCTTGCCCTGGCCAATAAAGAGTCGGTGGTAATGGGATACAGCCTCCTGGCCTCTCTGGCGGAAGCCAGGAAAATCGCCATCATCCCCGTCGACTCGGAACATGCCGCGCTTTTTCAGCTTGTACGACGCTGCGGCGCAAAATCGATCCGCGAGCTGTGCATAACCGCTTCGGGAGGTCCTTTCAGGGACAGGCCCCTGGCAGACCTGTCGACGATCAGCCCGGCCCAGGCGGCGGCCCACCCGGTATGGAAGATGGGAAGGAAGATCAGTATAGATTCGGCCACCTTGGCCAACAAGGGCCTGGAGCTTATTGAGGCGGTCCGGCTTTTCGGCTTTTCCGAAAAAGCGGTGCGGGTGCTCATACATCCCGAGAGCCTGGTACACGCCCTGGTTAGAACCATCGATGGATCGCTCTATGCCAATCTATCAAAACCCGACATGCGCCTGCCCATCGACATAGCCCTTCACTGGCCGGAGGAACGGGAGTCGGCTTTCGGAAAGCTCGATCTGGCCGGGAAGACCATGAGCTTCTTCGATCCCGACCCTTCCCGATTCCCCATGCTACGGCTCGCCCGCGAGGCCCTTCGCCAAGGCGAATCGGCGACGATAGCGTACAACGCCTCGAACGAAATAGCGGTTGGGGCCTTCGATGAAGGGCGGATACGCTTCACCGACATCGCCTCGGTCGTCGCCGATACCTTGAGCGCCGACTGGTCTTTCCCCGCCGGGGATTTGGACAGTATCTTTTACCATGACGACAAGGCCAGGGAAAGAGCCAGGGCCTTTGTCGCGGAGATCCAATGCTGACAGTGCTTTATGGCCTATTAGGGCTTTCCATCGTTGTACTCATCCACGAGCTCGGCCACTTCATGGCCGCCCGTTTAGTCGGCATCGAGGTCGAAGCCTTTTCCATCGGCATGGGACCTAAGCTCTTCGGCCTCAGCCGTGGTGGCACGGAATGGAGGATTTCGGCCTTCCCTTTGGGCGGTTACTGCCGCATGAAGGGCGAGGAAGGGTTCAAGCAGGCCTTGGAGCGCAAGCTGGAACATATCCCCGCCGAAAAAGGATCTTTCTACGGAGAGGCGGCGTGGAAGCGAATTCTCATACTCCTGGCCGGCCCCTTCTTCAACCTTCTGTTCGCCGCGCTTCTCTTTGGCATCGTCGCGCTGGTGGGTCTGCGCGTCGAAACGCTTCCCAACAGAATCGTCCTAGCCTCCGACTATCCTCTGCTCTCCGGACAAACGGGCGGCGAGCTTAGTCCCGCCCAGGCCGGAGGGCTTAAAACCGGGGACTGGATCGTCGCCATCGACGGGAAACCGGTAAAGGACTATTCGGATCTTCAGGACTTAGTCAGCGTCAATGCCCAGAAGGAATTGCTCTTCGAGGTTGAGCGCTCCGGGACGCGCCTCTTTCTGAGGTTGCGCCCCAGATTGGACAAGGAGAGCGGCCAAGGACTCATCGGCGTCTACGCCTGGGCGGAACCCTTGGTCGCCTCGGTGGCCAGGGGGAGTTCGGCCGCTATCGCCGGTCTTAAGCCCGGCGATTATATCGTCGAGCTTCAAGGAGAGCCGGTCAAGCATAGCATCGATATTTCCTCGATCCTGGCCAAGAAACCCGAGCGCGCCACGATACGGATACGCAGAGGAAGCGAACTGCTCGATTTCACCCTCGTGCTTTCCTACGACTCCGCCTCCTCCCCGCTGGGGCTCTCCTTCGCGACGATAACGAAGGAGGAACGGGCCGCTTCGGTGGGAAAGGCCTTCGTCCAAGGCTGGGTTGAAAGTTTCGAGATGATTGGCCTCAGCGTGAAAGGGCTTGGCATGCTGTTCCGGGGGGTTAATCTTTTCAAGGCGATCTCCGGACCCGCGCGGATCACCTATCTTATCGGAAGCGCGACCCAGGCGAGCATAGCCTCTTCAGGAGCTGCGGGCTTAAGCACTATCCTCAGCTTCCTGGCCTTCCTCTCGGTGAGCCTGTTCATCATGAATCTTTTGCCGATCCCGGCCTTGGACGGGGGACAGATACTCCTGTCCCTTGCGGAGATTTTCAGACGCAAACCCCTGCTTACCACCACGATTTACCGTTTTCAATTCATCGGGGTCGCGATGATTCTCCTGTTGTTCTTCATAGCGACGTTCAGCGACATTCTTTTTTTCTCGGGTCGCTGACGACCCCGGGCTGGGGGCGGGATCTGGGCCGATTCAACGCTCGAAGCGTTCCATATTGACGAATTTCGCATAGGCGGGCTTGAACCAGACATTGGTTTTGCCGATCGGACCGTTACGTTGCTTGGCGACGATAAGCTCGGTCTCGATTTGCTCGGATCGCTGGTCCTGAGTCTTGTTGATTTCCCTGTCCCTGTGCAAAAAGAGGATAAGATCCGCGTCCTGTTCGATGGATCCGGACTCCCGGACATCGGCCAGGTTGGGCTGCTTGCCCTCGGCCTCCCGCTTGAGCTGGGAAAGGGCGACGATGGGAATATCCAGCTCCCTGGCCAGGGACTTGAGCGAGCGGGAAATGGCCGAAATTTGTTCCCACCGGGGAAGCTCGGCGTTTTCGTGGGTTATGAGGGTGATATAGTCCACAAAGATGATCTTCACCCCCCGCTCCAGGACGAGCCGCCGGGCCATGGTGCGCAGCTCCAGCAGCTTCATGTTGGGCATGTCGACGATATAGAGAGGGGCCTCGTAGATTCTTCCCGCCGCGTCCATCAGGTCGTTGAGATCCGAACTGCGCAAGCGGCCGGTACGGATACGCTCGCCGGGCACCATGGCCTCCGAGCTTATTATTCTGTTCATCAGCGCCCGTTCGGACATTTCCAGGGAGAAAAAGGCCGCCGGAATTTTGCGGTCTATGGCGATATAGGAGGTAAAGCTGAGGGCAAGGGCCGTCTTTCCCACCGAAGGCCTGGCGCCGATGACAATGAACTCCGAATTTTGGAATCCCGAGGTCATGGCGTCCAGGTCCGTCAGGCCCGAGGGAATTCCGGTAAAGGCATTGGGATTGTTGCTCAGCTGCTCAATGACTGTGATGGTATCGGGGATCAGCTCTTTTATCGAATGATAGGATGCCGTCCTGCGGTTTTGGGTTATTTCGAATATTTTCGCCTGGATCTGGTCCAGAATAGCCCCTGTTTCCGAGGTGTCGTCGAAGGCCAGGGAGCTGACCTCCGATGACAGCCGTATAAGGCTGCGCCGGGTGGACATTTCCTGGATAATCCGGGCGTAGTACTCCACGTTGGCCGCCGAGGGAGTCATGGAGGTCAGGGACGCGATATAGCCGGGGCCTCCCGCCCTGTCTAGGCTGCCGGCCAACCGCATCTCTTCCGTTATGGTTATGATGTCCGCCTTTTGCCCTTTTTCGTGGAGGGCTATGACGGCGGCGAATATCTGACTGTGGGCGGGGAGGTAGAAATCCTCGGGGCGGATATAGCGAACCACCGAGGCGAGGCTGTCGGGATCGAGAAGAAGGGCTCCCAGGCAGGCCTGCTCGGCTTCGGAATTATGGGGAGGTACCTTGTCCTTAAGGGTTTCGCTCGTCATGGTCGTCCTTTAGCCTTGAAAGATTATACATTGGCGGCGGAGAAAAGAAAATGCGGAATAAAAGAACGGGTAGAATAAACGAAAGGGCCGGATAAAACAAAACGCCGGCCCCTAGGGTCAGCATCTTGCTGAGCTGGCTTCGGGCCGGCGAGTAGTCGGGCGGAAGGCCACGATTTCGTTTAGTTCAAGCGTCCGGCGTTGACGGCGGCTTCGAAGGCAGCCGCCTGCTCTTCGTCGGTGACCGGTTCGGCGGATTCGGTCCTGGGCTTTCTCTGCCGCTGCTTCTTGGGCTGTTCGCCCTCGTCGGCCTTTTCGGCTTTAACTTCCTGACCGAGCACGAGGAGCTTCAGCACAGCCTCCTCTTTCTCGTAGAGGTGGATATCGATTTTGTAGCTTCCGACGCTCTTTATCGAACGCCCGGGAATTTCGATCTTTTTGCGATCGATCTCCAGGCCTTTTTTCAAAAGCTCGTCCGCGACCGCGGCGTTCGTGACCGCGCCGTAGAGTTTGCCGTTGGCGCCCGCGGGCATGGTGATCGAAAGCTCCTCCGCCTCGATGCGGTCCTTGAGGGAAGCGGAAGCCTTGCGCTTCTCTTCCTTTATGGCCAGGATCTCGTTTTTGCGATGCTCGAAGAGCTGGACGCTTCTGGCGTTGTAGACTATGGCCAGATCGCGGGGAAGCAAGAAATTGCGGGCGTAGCCCGGAGCGACTTCTTTTACGTCGCCGATCTCTCCCAGATTGGGGACATCCTGATTCAGGATCACTTTCATGTGGAAGCTCCTTTTAGGTTGCGGTATGGAATCCATACCTCGGTAATGCCCAGTACGGGCAAGCCAATCAAAACTACGGCGCTGGTGGCCTGATTAAAAAAGGCCGCGATCAACGCCAAAGGCAAAAGGCGCCGCAAGAGCGCCGGGACCGCCGGTTTGTGCAGCAGGAATGAAAGCACCCCCATGCCCTGCAATCCGTAGATCGAGGCGGCGCAGAGCGCCAGGTTCCATGCCAGCAAAAGCCAAAGCCCCTGGGCTTTGAGCACGAGCGCCAGGAAAAGAAAGCTCCAGAGCGACAGGCTCGGCCAGAGCGCCTTATGCGGCACCTTGACCGCCGCGAGGCGGGGAACTTTCCTGACAGGCCTAAGGCCGGCCAGAGCGGCTCTGGTTTTCGAGGCGAGCAGGCTTCCAAGCCACCAGCTGCCGGCGAGCATCCAAAGAATAAAGACGCTGAATCCCGAGCTGATGATATTTATAGCCCGCCGCACCAACTCCGCGGCTAGTCCTGTCTTGTCCAAGGCCAGGCCGCTGGAATCTATCGTCTCCTCGACATAGGCCGAGAGCTGGCTTATGAAGGCCCTGTCCTTTTCCATGCGCAGCACGAAGGGCAGCGCGATGAGAGAAAGGACGAGCACGGCCAGAAGTACGCGGGCGATTCTGGGCAGCTTGGGGGTTTCGGCGTTTATCCAGTACAGGGCGGCCAATAGCAAAAGCGGGGGCAGACAGCCCGAGAGCAGGGAAATGAAATCGAAAAACCTGAGCTGGACCATTCTTACGCCCGTGCCCGCCGCTATGACCACGAAGGCTACGACGGAGGAGACAAGCCCCGCCCTCGCGCCCCTTCCTGCGATGGATTGCTGCACCGGGACGAGAAAGGCGAAGGAGAGAATATAGGAAAGATATAGAAAGCCTGATAACAGTCCCGCCGATACATCCGCGAGAAGTATTCTCTTCTTGGCCAACCGTTCCTGCTCGTCCACCTTCAGCCTCGGAGTTATTTTACGACGTAGGGCAGAAGGGCAAGCGATCTCGCCCGCTTGATATTGACCGCCAGTTCGCGCTGGTGCTTGGAGCAGGTTCCGGTAATGCGCCGGGGCAATATCTTGCCGCGCTCGGTTGTGTAGCGCCGGAGCGTATCCGAATCCTTGTAATCGATGTGGGCCTTCTGGGTGCAGAACTTGCATACCTTCTTTTTGAAGAAGCCCTTTCCCTTGCGGGGGCCGCCGCGATCGTCCTGGTCCCTGCGACCGTCGCCCTGATCCATTTCGGGACGGCCCGAGCGTCCCTCGTTCATATCTTTCATATCAGCCATGAGATTTCTCCTTGTTTCCTTTCGATAGCCTTAGAAGGGAATATCATCGTCGAAGCTGTCGATCGGCGATGAGTTCTGGGCCGATGCTCCGCCGGACGATCTCGGTCCTGCGGAGGCGTCCTGCGCCCCGTAGGGCTGGCCCTTGGTCGATGGACCGCTTCCCTGATTGCCGGAAGAACTCCCCATCAACCGGACGTTGCTCGCGTTTACGATCACCTTGCTGCGGGGTTGTCCGTCCTGCTCCCAGCGATCCTGGCGTAGTTCGCCTTCGACGGCGACCTGCTGTCCCTTGGTCAGGTAGCGATTAACCGCCTCGGCGCCCTTTCCCCAAAAATCGATGTCGAAAAAGCTCGTCTCGTCGACCCATTGATCGTCCTGCTTTCTCGAGCGGTTTACCGCCAAGGAAAACCTTGCGATGGCCGTGCCCGATTTCGTGTATTTGAGCTCAGCGTCCCTGGTGAGCCTGCCCACCAAGACGACGACGTTTATATCGCGCATCTGAACACCCCCTTGGTACCTAAGCTTCCGACTTCACCACGAGATACTTTAGAATGCTGGTGTTGAGTTTGAAGGCCCTTTCCAACGGGGTGACATTCTGGGCGTCCAGGGAAAACTTATACAGAATATAGTGTCCCCGCTCCCGCTTTTTTACCGGATAAGCGAGCGGGCGGTCTCCCATATCCTCGTCCTTGACGTCGGCGGCGGCGAATTGCGCCAGATCCGACATCACCGCTTCCTTGCCTTTGTGGAAGGCGTCTTCCTCAGAAGGCAAGACCACGACTAACTCGTATTGTCTCATGCTTTCCTCCTCGTGGACCTGGTCCCCCATACGGGGGACGATTGATTCGGAGCGGTTCCGCGGGGAGCCGATCCGAATAAAGAGGGAGCGTTCTTATATCACGGGAAAGCCTTTTTATGCAATACTTGCAATTAAGGCCGCGATTTCCCATAATTGCCCTCATTCTACATCGGAGGAACAATGCCCGACATTATCGAGCCCCGAGTGCTCAAAGGCTTCCGCGACTACCTGCCCGATGCCGAGCAGGCGAGGAACAGCCTCCTTTCCCGTCTCGAATCAGTTTTCCGTTCCTTTGGCTTTGTGCCCATAGACACCCCGGCCCTGGAATATGCCGAAATACTTCTGGGCAAGGGAGGGGGGGAAACGGATAAGCAGGTGTACCGCTTTACCGACAACGGAGGCCGCGAAGTGGCTCTCCGTTTCGACCTCACCGTCCCCTTCGCCCGTTTCATGGCCGAGCACGTGGAGGAGCTCTACCTCCCCTTCCGCCGCTACCACATGGCCAAGGTTTGGAGGGGCGAGAATACCCAGCGGGGCCGGTACAGGGAGTTCATGCAGTGCGATTTCGATATAGTGGGAACCGACAGCGCCTCCGCGGACGCCGACATACTCCTGGTCATCGCCCAGGCGATCAGGGCGCTGGAGGCCGGAAAAGCGAGGATCAGGGTGAACCACCGGGCGTTGTTCAATCGCTTTCTCGCCCGGGCGGGCTGTCTGGACAAGTCGGTTTCCATTCTCCGCAGCGTCGACAAAATCGAAAAAATCGGCACGGGGAAAACAAGGGAGCTGTTGACCGCCGAGGTCGGCTCCGGAATAGCCGACGAGATTCTGAGCTTCATCGAGCCTGGAAGGGATTTTGAAACCACCCTGGAGAAAATGGCCTCTTTTTGCGATAAAAACGATGATGAGGCGATGGCGGCGAAACAGCGGCTTCGGGATGTATACGAAATAGCACTCGCCGCCGGCGCCGCCGAATCCTTGTACCTGGACCCCAGCATCACCCGTGGGCTGGATTATTATACCGGAGTCGTCTTCGAAACATTCTTGGACGATTTGCCCTCCATCGGTTCGGTCTGTTCCGGGGGGCGATATAACGAGCTGGCTGGCCTTTACACCACCCGCTCCCTGCCCGGCGTTGGCGCCTCGGTTGGGTTGGATCGTCTTTTGAGCGCCATGGAGGCCCTGAAACGTCCTTTGCGCCGAGATTCGCTGCCACGGCTTCTCCTGGCCAATTTGGGCGAGGCGCCCGAATCCGAACTGCATCGTATAGCCACGGCGCTCCGCTTCCGCGGCCTCTCCTGCGAGGTCTACCCTGAGGCTAAAAAGCTGCTGAACCAATACTCTTTCGCCCAGAAAAAATCCATCCCCTTCGCCTTGCTTATGGACGCCTCATCGATGGGGCGGCAAATCTATCCGCTCAGGGACCTGGAGCGGCGAAGTACCAGAGAGTTCTCAAGCCTGGACGAACTGGCCGAATTCCTCAAGGCGGCGAAGGCTTGAGCCTAGGTAGCCCATCCAGCCAGGATAGTAGCGCCGATCCAGGCTCCCGCTCCCAGCGGCAAGCTGTCCGCAGCTATGTGCTCCGGGCGGGGAGAATGACCGAGGCACAGCGGCGGGCGATTGAGGAACTGGGCCCTCTGTACACGCTTCCCTTCGACGACAAGCCGCTGAAGCCCTCCGGGATTTTTCCGGAACCCAAGCCCCTGATCCTTGAGATCGGCTTCGGCATGGGTTTGGCCACCTGGCAAATCGCCCTGGGAAGGCCAGAGTTCAATTACCTCGGGGTGGAGGTTCACAGCCCCGGAGTCGGGCGACTCTTGATGGAAATACGCGACAGGGGCATATCCAACCTGAAAATAATCCAGCATGACGCCGTGGAGGTGCTTCAGGCCATGATAGCCCCCGGGGGCCTGGCGGGCCTGCATATTTTTTATCCCGATCCCTGGCCGAAGAAGCGACATCACAAGCGGCGGCTCATGCGCCCCGCCCTGGTCGATCTCATGGCCTCCCGCCTGGCGCCGGGAGCCTACCTTTATTTCGTCACGGATATAGAGGATTACGCGAACCAAACCATGGAAGTCTTGGGCGCTTGCGGCGCATTGAAAAACGCATACGAAGCCTTCGCGCCGAAAATGGAGTGGAGACCCAGGACAAAATTCGAAGGAAGGGCTATGAAGGAATCCCGGCCCTGCTTCGAGCTGTTCTTCGTCAAGGCTTGAGCCGGGGAGCTTCCGGCGGCTTTTTTTTCACTCGAAAAATGAGCTGAGCTTTCTGTAAAGGTCGCCGATGCGTTCTTTCGCCTCGGCGGCCAGCTCAACGCCGTCCGCCGCGTCGATCAAAGCTTCGAGGCTGGCGATGCTTTCGTTCAGGGCTGTGTGGAAGCCCTTCGAGATCCTGAACCAGAAGACCCCCTCACCGTCGGTGTAGAGACTGACGAAGCCAAGTTTCTTATCCTTGCCCTTGGGTTTGGCCACCTGAAAAACATGGGAAAGGTTTTCGACCAGTTCGCCGAAGTTCCGGGCATCCAGGCCGCCGTTTCCCCCTTTGTCGAGAATTTCAAAATTCCTGCTTCTGGGCCATTCCCGCTGGAGGTCCCTGTCCAAATCGAGCCAATCCTTTATTCTGATGACCGTCTCCAGCTTATCGCCTTCGAGGAGGCTGTAGCCTCCTTGCTGAATGACAGCCAGCAGCCCCTTGAAGGCGGCGGCGGAGCCTTGATCCAAATTGTCCCTGGCCACTGTAAAGCGTTCCCAGGGCAGAAGGACCATTTTCTTCTTTCCCCTGCCCTTCACCAAATCGAAAATCTGGCCCCCCAGTTGTATTGTGTCGGTGAAGCTCCTGGGCGCCTGACGCCCGGCGGCCTTTTCCTCCCCTCCCCGAGCCTTCGCCCTCCGTTCGACGGCGGATGTTGCCCTGCCCGCCTGGCCGCCGGAGATCGCCGACAGGCGCTCGGCCACCATTGGCGATATGCGGCGCAAAATTTCCCTGGACAGGGGCGACACCGACATGGCGTACATGCGGGTGGTGCGCACGATTTCGCCGGCGACGATAAAATCCGGATTCTCCCTGAACATGACCGATCCGGGATGGATTTGGATTTTCTCCGCCGTGAGGGACCTGAAAAGCCCCCTCTCCTGCCTGGCGCAGACGAATTGTATGAGACCGCGGCTTACCGCGCAGAGATAATCCGCGAGGGAGCCTCCCCGGGAAATAGGGAAGCCCATGTCCGAAACGATGATTTCCAGCTGCTCCCGAATTCGGAGGATCTCCCGCATCGTCCGCTCGTCCAGGTAGTTGTGTTCGCAAAACCTGGTCTTGTCCGCCGCCGCGATAAAGGCATCGTAAATTCTCAAATAGGAGACAAAGTCGCCCATGGGATCCCGGAAGGCGTGGTGGGCTTTTCGCGCTTCCAGTTCCTCCCCCGGAGGAAGCACGTAGGGGCTCATGGTGGACAAAAAGGAAGCGGCGACCAGGGTTTCGTGGATAACCTCCGGGTAGCGCAGCATCGATTCGACGATCATCCGGGACAGGCGAGGCAGGAGGGGAAAGGCGCACATGAGTTCGCCGGTCTTGGAAAGCCTCCTGTCCTCGGAGAGAGCGTCCAGAAGGTTGAGAATATCGATCGCCCCCGCTATCCCGCTCTTGGGCGGCTTGGATATGAAATCGAATTCCTCGAAATTGCTGATCCCCAGCTCCGCCATTCTCAGCACCACTTCGGAAAGATCGGTTCTGTATATCTCCTCGGTGGTGAACAAGGGGCGGTTTTCGAAGTCCTTACGGGGATACAGGCGATAGCATGTGCCGGGTCTTGTCCGGCCCGCCCTGCCCTTGCGCTGGTTGCAGGAAGCCTTGGAAATCGGGGTTTCGATGAGACTCGCGGTGAAGCTTCTGGGATTGTAGTAATTGAGCTTGGCAAGGCCGGAGTCTATGACGACGGTGATTCCGTCGATGGTGACGCTGGTTTCGGCGATATTCGTGGCGATGACAACCTTGGATTTACCCAGGGGCGCGGGGTGGAAGACCTTTTCCTGTTCGTCCTTTCCCAGCCTGGCGTAGAGCGGCACTATGTGGAGGGCTTCGGCCATGGGACTCTGATAGAGTCGCATGGCGCATTCCTTGATTGTTTTCTCGCCCGGAAGAAAGACCAGGATATCCCCCTCCTCGTCTTCCGCCCTCGAGGAGAGGCTTCGCTGGATTATCGAGAGGATCTTGTCGTAGAGCGCTTCGTCGCTATAGCGGAGGGGAGAGCTGGATTCCGGTTTTCGCCCGGAATTCCTGTTTCCGCCCCGGGGCTCCTCCTTGGGCTTTCCCCCGGGTTTTTCCAGTCCCTGCGCCTCGATCACCGGATCGTAGATGAGGGTCACCGGATAGGTTTGGGTCTCGATCTTGACTATCGGGCATTCGCCGAAGTATTCGGAAAAAACCTGGGCGTTGATCGTGGCCGAGGAGACGATCACCTTGAATTCCGCCCTCGTCTCCAGGACCTGCTTTAAAAGGCCGAGGATAAAGTCGATATTCAGGCTCCGCTCGTGGGCCTCGTCCACCATGATAACCTGGTACCTGGACATGTAGGGATCGAGCTTCATCTCCTGGAGGAGAATACCGTCGGTCATTATTTTTATTTTTGTATCGACGCCGGTCTTGTCCTCGAAACGCATCTTGTACCCCACCAGGCCACCGACCTTGACTTCGAGCTGGCGGGCTATGAAATCGCTGACCGAGAGCGTGGCGATCCGCCGCGGCTGGGTTACGCCGATGAGACCATTAGTGGCGTACCCGGCCTCGTGGAGAATTATGGGAAGCTGGGTCGTCTTGCCCGACCCGGTGGGGCTCTCGACGACCACCACCTGGTTTTCCGCCAGGGCGGTCAATATTTTATCTTTCTGCTGATAGACAGGCAGTTCGTGGGGATGCATAAAGATACTATACACGAAACGATCGTTCTGTTCCATCGGAGCGAGCCCGGGCCTTCTTTCCGCTTCAGGCGGCCGCGAGCCCGTGCTATACTGGCCGCCGATGAACCTCCTTCAACCGACGATTTACCTTGTCATCGTCCTGGCCTTTTTCGGCATAGCCATAGGCCGCCTTCCCCGCCTGGCCATGAACCGCGCAAGCATGGCCCTGGCGGCCGCCCTGATGCTTGTCCTTCTCGGCGGGATTTCCTATGCCGAGGCTTTCGCCGCCATCGACATCGAAACCCTCGCCCTTCTTTTGGCGATGATGCTCATAGTGGCCAACCTGAGAATCTCGGGGTTTTTCGGCATCGCCGGCAGCCGGCTTTTAGCCATGGCGGGTAAGCCCCGGTCTTTTCTCGTGCTGGTGATCCTTTCCTCGGGCCTGCTCTCCGCCCTTTTCCTGAATGACACCATCTGCCTCATGCTCACGCCCCTGGTGATCGAAATCGCCAGGCGAAAAAAGCTGAACGGCAGACCATATCTTATCGCCCTGGCCGTCTCGGCCAACGCGGGCTCCTGCGCCACTCCCATCGGCAACCCGCAGAATATGCTCATCGCCTCCCAATCCGGCCTGGGATTTTTCGACTTTGTTCTTCTTCTTGGACCTCCTTCCCTCTTCGCCCTTGGCCTATGTTTTGCCGCCTGTCTTCTGGCCTTTCCCGGGGAATTCTCCTCCCTCGGCCCGGGGGCTTCCGGGCTGGATTCGCGCGCGGCGCTTTCGGACCCGGGACCGGCCCCCGAAGCGAAGGACCGCAGGCTGATGATAAAGAGTCTGGTGGCGGCGGGCCTACTCCTGGTTTTGCTCGCGGCGGGGCTCAGGACGAGCGTGGCGGCCTTGGCGGCTTCCACGCTGCTTCTCGTGAGCCGCCGCACAGCGCCGGAGCGCGTATTCGGCCATGTGGATTTCGAGCTCCTGGTGTTTTTCTCCGGTCTCTTCGTGCTCACCGCGGCGGTGGCCAAGACCCCCCTGTTCACCACCCTTATGGGCGCCCTGGGGCCTTCTCTCAAAGAACCGGGACTCGCCTTCGCCGCGTCGGTGACCCTGGTATCGAACCTGGTATCCAATGTTCCCGCGGTGATGCTCCTCTCTCCCCTGGCATCGGGGTTCAGCAATCCCCGCATAGCCTGGCTCAGCCTGGCAATGGCCAGCACTTTCGCGGGCAACCTGACCCTCCTTGGGTCGGTGGCCAACCTCATCGTCGCCGGCCAGGCCGAAAAGGAGGGGCTCAGGATAGGGTTTCTGGATTATCTCAAACTCGGCTTGCCGGTTACCCTGATTTCCGTGATGGCGGGCAGCCTATGGCTCCAGGCGATGGGGAGTTGAGGTATACTAGGGTGTAGAGGAAACAATGCCAGAGAAAAAAAACTATTTATGGGATGAGCCCGATCCTCCGGGCCCTTCGGCTGCCTCCCCTTCGGAACCTTTGAGCGTGAGCGCCCTCACCGGCCTCATAAAGGGAACCCTGGAAGATTTTTATTCCTCCGTCGCAGTCCAGGGGGAGGTGTCCAACGCGAAGCTCTCCAGCTCCGGCCACCTCTACTTTTCTCTCAAGGACAGGGAGGCGCTCATACAGGCGGTCATGTTCAAGTACCGGCTCTCCTTCCTGGGCTTCGAAATAAGGGATGGTATGAAGCTGATCGTCTCGGGCGGGGTCTCGGTGTACGCCGCGAGGGGTCAGTACCAGCTCATAGCCCAGGGCGCGCGGCTGGCCGGCGCCGGGGATATTCTGGCCATGCTGGAAGAGCGGAAGCGGAGGCTTGCCGCCGAGGGGCTCTTCGACGAGGAGAGGAAAAAGCCGCTTCCTCGCTTTCCTTCCCGGGTCGCTCTGGTCACCAGCCCCTCGGGCGCCGCGGTACGGGATATCATCCATGTGTTGGGAAGACGCAATGCCAGCGTGGACCTCATCATTTTGCCCTGCCCTGTCCAGGGCGAGGGAGCGGCGGACATGATCGCCGCCAGGATCAGGCAGGCCAACGCGCTCTCCATTGCGGACGTGCTGATCGTCGGCCGCGGCGGAGGCTCCCTGGAAGATCTCCTGGCCTTTTCCGACGAAGCGGTCGTGCGGGCGATCGCCGAATCGGAAATTCCGGTGATCAGCGCGGTGGGCCACGAAATCGACTGGGCGATCTCGGACTACGCGGCGGATCTGCGGGCGGCGACGCCCTCCGCCGCGGCCGAGCTCGTGGCGGAAAGCAGGGCGACCTTATTGAGCGAGGTACGCCAGTTCGAGCTGGCCCTGGAGTCCTCTATCAGGGCCAGGCTGGACCGCGCCGAAGCCGCCCTGGACTCCTTCGCCCTGGAAGACGTGGAGGCCCGGTTCATGCGTCTTTTTTTACCTGTGGCACGCAGATTGGACGATGCGCGGGAGGCTGTGGTCCTCGGCATCGGGCATAGGCTGAAGGATCTGGCGCACCGCCGGGCGCTGGCGGAGAACGCCCTCGAACTCACAAGCCCCCTGGCGGTGCTGAATCGCGGCTATTCGATCACACGAAGGCTGGGTCGCGACAAGGCGGACGAAACGGGCGCGACTAACCAGGGCTCCTGGCGCCTGGAAGGCTGGGGATCGATAGTACGGAACGCGTCGGAGCTGGAGAAGGCCGATTATCTGCAAATAATCTTCGCCTCCGGTTCGGCTAAGGTAGAGGTTGAAGAGGTGGAAAGATGAAAGATTTCGAATCGAGATTAGAACGGTTAGAAGATCTGGCCGAAAAAATCCGCCAGCCCGAACTCCCCCTGGAAGAAGCGGTGAAGGTCTTCGAGGAGGGGGTGAGGCTGGCCAAGACCCTTAAGAAGGAGCTGGAAAAAATTCAAGCGAAGGTCGAAATTCTCACCAGCGACCCCGATACAAACGCTAATGCGTCCAGCCTCCCCTTCAATCCGGGGGAGGAGAACTAGGATATTTCAACCCCTGGCCCGGCTTGGGTCTGATCATTACTTTCCAGCAGGGGAAGCACGGCTCTATCGCTGTCGGCCAAATCCAGGTTTTTCAAATCCTCGGGATGCAGCCAGGCGATCATGCTGTGCTCCCGGAGTTCAAGAATACAGTCCTTCGACAACTCCACCAGCCAGGCTGCCAAAAGCCTTTTCCCCGAAGGACTGACGAAAGAAGCTGTTCCAAGACAATGCTTCGGCTCCGACCGTACCCCGAATTCCTCTTCGAATTCCCTGCGCAAAGCCTCCTCGTCCCCTTCCCCGGGTTCCACCTTGCCGCCGGGGAACTCCCAGCGCAGGCCGATGGCGCCTCCCTCCTTCCGTTTTGCCACGAGAATTTTCCCGTTCTGGATAACGATGCCAGCGATGGAGCGCCTCATTTCCGCGCGCCCTCCCTGGAATCGATCCCGTGCACCAGCATGGCGCAGGACTCGACCAGCTGGGAGGCGTCGAACCAGCCGCTGCTCCCCGCCAAGCGGCGGCCTGCGCCGCCGTGGGCTATTACGGCGGCGCAGGCCGCCTCCTCCATAGACCTTTCCAGCGCCCGGCGGGAGAACCGCGCCGTAGCTCCGACCTTCCTCGACCGGGCGATTTTTCTCGCCAGAAGCCCCGCGAAAAGGCCTGCGAGTACGTCCCCCGAACCCGCCACGCCGAGCTCCGGCGTCATGCCTTCCCAGACAAAGCGGGTATTTCCGCCCTGTATCCAGCTTATGTGGCTCTTTGCCAGGACAAGCATATCCAGCTTCTTCGCCAGAGCTCCGATGGATTCGGAGAAAGGTTCTTCCTCCGGCGGACCGAAAGATTTCAATAGTTCCTTATACTCCCCCGGATGGGGCGTCAAGGCGCAGGGACTGCGGATCGAAGCGCGAAGTCCTGGCTGTTTCGCAAGTATCTGGATAGCGTCGGCGTCGAGGATCAGAGCTCGTTCCGAGGCCGAGCCTAGAGCCTTCAGGAGGGGTATCCGCCCCTCCCCGATCCCCCATCCCGGGCCGGCCAGGAGCACATCGCATTCCGGGATTTCCGTTTCGGCGCCCAAAGGGCGAAGTATAAACGATTCGCCCGAGCAGGCCAAAAGAGGATAAAGCCCCTTGTCCACATACAGATAGATATAGCCGGCCCCCGCGGCTATGGCCGCCTTGGCGCAGAGAAGGGCCGCGCCGGCCGCCCCCAGGGACCCGGCGAATATGGCCACCCTTCCCCTGCTCATCTTGTATGATTCGGGGGAAATCGGCTCCAGCAGGCTTTCCAGGTCATCCTCCTCCAGCAGAAAGCTCGATCCGGCCTCGGCTATCAGGTCTCGGGGAAAAACATCGCCCACGCTCAAAATGCGGCCGCAGCGGGTTCGCGCCGAGGGCGAGAGGCAGATTTCCTTGATCGGCTCGAGACAAAGGCATAGGTCGGCCTTTATGGCGGGCAGATCCTTGGTCCAGCCGTCGCCCAGGCCCGAAGGAAGGTCTATGGACACTACCAAGGGCTGGTTTTCTCCCTCCGGCGCCGCTCTTTCCGATCCTTCCGCCGTCCCCATGAATTCCAGCATCTTCAGGGCTTCGCCTCGGGCCGCGCCCCTCACTCCGCTGCCCAGAACCCCGTCCAGAACTATGTCGGATTCAGCGTAGAGACAGGCTTTTTCCGCTTCGCCGAGCAGGCCCCATTCCGGGCAGGGTATTCCGGCGGATCGGAGAAAGCCCCTTTGCGCCTGCGCGGAGGGACTCAAGGGCTGGGAGGATACTATCGCCTTGAGGTTTCCGAAGCCCGCCGACCGGGCGTGGCGGAGCATTGCCAAGGCGTCGCCCCCGTTATCGCCCTTGCCGCAGAGGGCGAGGATACTCAGGTTCTTGCCTTTGGCCCGGAGTTCCGCCGAGTTGTCTATATACAGCGATAAGCGATCCCACAGGCGCAAGGAAGCTTTTTCCATGAGCAGGAGGGGGTCGAGCCCGAACAGCTTCCGCGTCGATGCGTCGAGGTCCTGGGACTCCGCGCAGGACAATAATCGTTTCATGGGAGGTACCACCTTTTCCCCAGGCTTGCCCCATTATACCAGAACAGGCTGAGCGGTCCAATTGAAATCAAAACGGAAGTTCCCACCATAGAATTTTCGCTTCATCCCTTCCCAGCAGGATGCCGTAGAGTTGGGCCGTGGACGACACGCGCAGCGACTTGAGGAGCCCCGCTCCGCCGGGGATTCGGATTTCGCAGGCGCCCAAGGCTTTCCCCGATGGGTCCACGAGGCGCAATACCCTGCTTTCCTCTCCCCGGAATTGACCCGAAGTTTTATCGCCCAACTTACCCCCCGGTTGCCGCTGGGGGGAGGACAAAAGAAAGTTGTCCCCGTGAACGCCCAAAAAGTCCCATTCCTCTTCCTCGCCGGCGTTTTCCGAAAGCTCGAGCTGGAAACCGAAATTCTGCGAACCAGTGGTTCCATCCATGGAGAAAATCCAGGAACCGGCATTTTCTAGACCGGTGTTTATCAAGGTCGCCGGATCGGAGGTTTCCCGATAATAGTTGAGCTTCAGGATTACGCTGAACCCTGAAGCGGTCTTCATGGGGATGAGATTTTCGACGTCCGCCCGGATTTTTCCCGTCGAACCGGAGTTTTTGTTGGAATCCACGAGTTCCAAGGGGATGGGGAGGGCGGCGGTATCGATACCGAAGCTGGAGAGAAGCCTGGCATCGCTGGAATAGCGATAGACCGTATAGAACGAACCGGAAGTGGAAACCACGACGATGCTGTCGTCGCTCAGACAGTCAGTGCGCAGAATTCTTGGAAAGGCGGAACCGCGACTGCCCTCCCTGCCCAGATAGGGCAGTTCCCGGCCATTTTCTCCGAAGCGGCGAATTATCCAGCCACCGTAGCTGCCTGTCAGAGGGTCGAAAGCGCCAGAATCCTGATCGTCGAGCCTATCGGCCAGGTATATTTTTTGAGCCGAATCGACGCTAAGCCGGGAAGGAAGAAAAAAAATCGTCCTGACGGCGTAACGGCCCTCGTTTAACAAAGTACCTGCGCCGGTCTCCTTGGCCGGGCGATCGTAAGTCATGCCGAAGGACGGCGAAGGAGTTGTTTCGGAATCGTATATGCTGGAGAGCAGATCTCCATAGGAGGATGTTCTGAGTATTTTTTTTAGAACCGGGTCGAGGATATGGAAGATTCCTTCCCTCATGTAGACTTCCACCTCCCCCGCCCTCCCTTCCGGCAAGCCGAGCATTCGATCCTGCAGACCATAGTCGAGGCTGAATAAAAACTTTGGCTGGATAATCTGGCTATTCCTGGGTACGGGACCACAGGCCGACAGGCCGAACAGGGTCAATACGAGAACAAACAGGCTCAGAGGCTTCATCGCTGGCTCATCCTTATACTTCAAGGCTCCGGCTGTCAACTTCCTTGACCCTCGACCGAGGCGGAAGTATCCTAGATTTATGGCTATCAACCTCCTCACGGCCCTGCTGGGATCGAAACGCGATAAAGATGCCCGTGCCTTGCTACCCCTAGTGAACGCTATCAATCAGAAGGAAGCCTGGACTCTGGCCCTTTCCGATACCGAATTTCCGCTCCAGACAAAGGCTCTGGCCGAACGCCTGGCCAGGGGCGAGTCGTTGGACGATATAGTGCCCGAGGCCTTCTCCCTGGCCCGGGAGGCCGCCCGGCGGGTTCTGGGCGAACGGCCCTTCGACGTCCAGATCATGGGCGGAATAGTGCTTCATCAAGGCAAAATCGTCGAGATGAAGACCGGCGAAGGCAAAACCCTTTCCTCGGTGGCGGCGGCCTACCTCAACGCCCTGGACGGCAAGGGCGTCCATATCGTAACCGTCAACGACTACCTGGCGGAGCGGGACAGCCAATGGATGGGCAGGGTTTACCGTTTCCTGGGGCTCAGCGTCGGCTGCATTCTCTCGAATATGGACAACGAGGCGCGGCGCAAAGCCTACGCCTGCGACATCACCTACGGCACCAACAACGAGTTCGGCTTCGATTACCTACGGGACAATATGACCTGGACGCCGGAATCGCGGGTGCAGCGGGGACATAATTACTGTATCGTGGACGAAATAGACTCCATCTTGATCGACGAGGCGAGAACCCCCCTGATCATCTCCGGTCCTGCGGAAGACGATACCTATAAGGTCAACGAAGTAAACCGCCTTGCCCTCTCCCTGGGCGAACTGGAAAAGGACCCCGAAACCGGGGAATATCCGGAGGAAGACAACACCGAATCGCTTCGGGGCGATTACAGGGTGGACGAAAAATCCAAGCGGATCATGTTCACCAGTGAGGGACTCAACCATATCGAAGAACTGCTCAAGAAACGCGGGCTGATCAAGGGAAGCCTTTTCGAAGAAGGCAACTTCGAGTTCGTGCATTATTTCACCCAAGCCGTGAAGGCACAGCGGCTTTTCGACAAAGATGTGGATTATGTGGTCCAGGACGGCCTGGTTCAGATCGTCGACGAATTTACCGGACGAATCCTCCACGGCAGGCGCTATTCCGATGGCTTACACGAGGCGATCGAGGCAAAGGAAAGGATAAAAATCGCCCGCCGCAACCGAACCCTGGCGACGATCACCTTTCAAAATTACTTTAGAATGTATTCTAAAATATCCGGAATGACAGGAACCGCAGATACGGAAGCGCCAGAGTTTAATAAAATATACAACCTGGATGTTGTTGTCATTCCCTCCAATCGTCCCGTGGTGAGAAATGACGAAGACGATCTGGTTTTCCTCAACGAAGAAGAAAAATTCGAGGCCATTTGCGAAGAAATCGCCCAAACCCACAAAAAAGGCCAGCCTGTCCTTGTCGGAACCGTATCGATCGAAAAATCCGAGCTTCTCTCCTCCCTTCTCGCCCGAAAGGGTATTCCCCACGAAGTGCTCAACGCCAAAAACCATGCCCGCGAGGCTTTGATCATAGCCGAGGCAGGGGCGGAGGGATCGGTTACCATAGCCACGAACATGGCCGGCCGAGGCACCGACATCAAGCTTGGGGGAAACCCCGAGTTTCGGGCCAGGAGAAAGGGCGGCGGCGGGGCGGATGAGGCTGAGCTGCAAAGACTTCTCGTCCAGGAATACGAGACCTGGAAAAAGGATTCGGACAGAATTCGATCGCTGGGCGGCCTCTGCGTCATAGGAACAGAGCGACACGAGTCCAGGCGCATAGACAACCAGTTGCGGGGCCGCTCGGGACGCCAGGGCGACCCGGGGCGTTCGGCTTTTTTTCTGTCCCTGGACGATGATCTCATGCGGCTCTTCGGAGGGGAAAGCTTCAAGAACATGATGAGCAAGGTGGGCATGAAACCCGGCGAGCCTATTTATCACCCTCTCTTGAATCGGACCATAGAGAACGCCCAAAAGAAGGTGGAAGAACGCAACTTCGAGATACGTAAACACCTTCTCGAATACGACGACGTGCTCAACAAGCAGAGAGCCTTTATATACGAGCAGCGGGATGGGATTCTCAAGGACGAAAACCTCATCGAGCGGGTAAAAAACTCCGCTTCGGAGTTGTTGACAAATCTGATCGCCGACGCTCTTTCGGCGCTCAAGGCGCAGAGCAAGACCGCGGTATCCGATCACGTCCTTTTCCTGCGGGATATTCTCGGCCTGGAACTGAGCGCTTCCGAGGCGGCCGGTCTCTTGAACGCCTCCGCCAGTTTCGCCGCCTCCCCCGCCAATTCGCCGATCTACGCCGAGCTGATGCGCCGCATCGAGGAAGATTTGGAGAACAAGCGGCTCACCGCCGGCGAAAGCAACCTGAACACCTTTATCCGTTTCCACTACCTCCAGGAAATAGACAATAAATGGCTGGGCCATCTGGACAGAATGGAGGCCCTGCGGGAGGCCGTGTACCTGCGCTCCTACGCACAGAAAAATCCGCTGCTGGAGTACAAGATCGAAGGATCGGACATATTCGAGGAACTCATCGACACTATTCGCAAGGATATAGCCACGAAGGTGCTGCGGGTGCGGATAAGGAGCGACGAGGAGCGGCGGATTCCGGCCAAGGAAGCCTCGGCGACCTTCCACCACGAGAGCGCGGGCCAGTTTTCCCAGGCCCAGCCCGCAGGCGGCGTCGGCGGAGCGCCCCCGGTTTCCGGCGCCTCGGCGGGGCTTGGAGGATCCGGCGGAGATATATCCCAGCGGCCGAGGGGTTCCCAAATATCCGCCGCGTCCAGGCCCGAGAATGTTACCGTGGTACGCAGCGGCGAGAAGGTCGGCCGCAACGACCCCTGCCCCTGCGGGTCGGGCAAGAAATACAAGCACTGCCATGGCCGCTAAAGCCCGGGGTCTCCCCTTGAGCGAAAACTGAGTATGTCGCTCAATTACAAAGAGATAGACCTTGTTCTCTCCGAGCTTAAGCTCGAGGGCTCCAAGCTGCAGAAGGTGCTTCAACCAAGCTACGACAGTCTGGTTTTGGAATTCTACGGGCCCGGGGGACTGAAGGATGTCTTTATCGGTCTCGGAGCGGGGTCCTGCAGAATTCACGGTATATCCTCTCTTCCGGCTAAGAATGAACGACCCTTGCGCTTCATGGAGTGTCTGCGCTCCCATCTTAAGGGGGCGACGCTTTTATCGATTCGCCAGCTGGGCAGGGAACGAATCGTTCTGATGGATTTTTCCCTTTCCGGAGGCCGGAGTTATCGTTTGTACCTGCGTCTATGGAGCGGCGCCGCCAATATTATCCTCGCGGACGAGAATTCCACGATTATCGATGCGATGTATCGCAAGCCAACCCGGGGCGAAATTTCCGGGATGCCGTGCAAGATTGAGGAATCCCTGGGTGGCGCCGAAAAATCCTCCTCCGCTGAAAAGGCCGGCGATCTGGATAAGTTCCAGGTTCGGGATTTCGAGGGCGGAGATTCCTTTTCTGAGAAAATAGCCGCCTATTATTCCGCCAAGGGAGGAACCCTTTCCAGGGAAAGCCTGCTGGAAAAAGTCGAGGAACGGTACCGCCAGCAGCTCATTTTCCATGACGAACGGATCGGGGAAATAGAGGCGCTCATCGCCGAGGCCTCCCAAGGAGCCCGACTCAGGCAGATCGGCGATATTCTCATGGCGGGGTCCTTTATTCCCAAACAAGGCGGGCAGTCGGGAAAAGATGCCTCCCGTTTCGTGGAAGCCCAGGATTTCTACACCGGCAGGACAGTTTCCATCCAGATCGACCCTGTTCTGGACCATATAGGAAACGCGACCACCTATTACGAAAAAGCCAGAAAGGCCGATTCGGGCCTGGAGGAACTTACCCGGGAGCGCGAGCGATTGGTATCCTCCCGCGAAGCCTTGTCGGCATGGAGGGGGCATCTTCTTGCCCAATCGGATCCCTTTGTCATAGCCAAGGCCTTGGAGCGGGGCGGCACGGTTCGGGAAAAGCCTAAAAAACCATATCCCTGCCTTTGGATCGAACGGAATGGCTGGACAATTCTCGTAGGGCGCTCGGCTAAGGAAAACGACGAACTACTGAGACGGCATACCCGGGGCATGGACCTTTGGCTTCATGTGCGGGACTACTCCGGTTCTTATGTTTTTGTCAAAGCCCGGCGAGACAAGACTGTCCCCCTGGAGATTCTTCTCGATGCGGGAACGCTGGCGGTCTATTATTCCAAGGCGAGAAAAAATGCCGAGGCTAATGTATACTATACCCAGGTAAAATATCTGCGGCGGATCAAGGGAGAAACCAAGGGACTTGTCAGCCCCAGCATGGAAAAAAATCTTTTTATCCGCCTGGATGAAAAAAAATTGCGGGAAATACTGTCCGCATCATCGGGAGGTAATCAATGAAACGTAATCCAAGGATCCTACTATTCCTGCTGCTATCCATGTTTCTCTGTCTCACAGCTCTGAATGCCCAAACCGTCGAAACCTATACGCTCTCCATTCTGAAGGGCCCCTCGGGCATGGCGGCGGCATGGATGGTGAAAAATCCGCCTTCGACGGCCCAGGCGCGGGTACAGTTCGTCCTGGCCGGCGGTGCCGATATAGTGACCGCGAAGCTAGTCTCCGGCGAAATTCATGGCGCCGTCCTGCCTTTGAACGTGGCCGTCAAACTTTACAATTCCGGGATCCCCCTCCGGGCGTTGGCCGTGGTCGGCAATGGCATGGTGAAATTCTTAAGCTCCGATCCCGGGATGAACTCCCTGGAAAGCGTCAGGGGAAGGGAAATCTTCGTCGCCGGCCAGAAGGCCACGCCGGATTATCTTTTTCGTTACTTGACGGGAAAAGCCGGACTGCGGGCCGGGACGGATTACATTCCCAGGTACAATCTCGCCTATCCTGAGATGGCGGCCCAGTTGGCCGCGGGACGCATAGAGGCGGCGGTCATGCCCGAGCCCTTCGCGACCCAGGCAATGAGGCTCAATCCCAAGCTCAGACAGGTTGTGGATCTGGACGAACTTTGGAGGCAGGCGAGCGGGCTCGATAGTTATCCCATGTCTCTTTTCGTGATGACGGAAACGATTCTCTCGTCGAAAACCGGCATAGTCGAAGCCATAGACAAGGCTTACGGGGAATCGATAGAAAAAACAGTACGGGAGCCTTCCGAATCCGGGAAACTGATCGAGTCCCTCGATCTTGGCATGAAGGCGGCGGTGGCCGAGGCGGCCATACCCAGGTCGGCCTATGTCTATCGGCGGGCTTCCGAGCTTAAGCACAATATCGAAGCGATGCTCTCCCTGTTTCTCGACTTCGACCCGGCCTCGGTGGGCGGAAAGCTGCCGGACGGGAAATTCTACTATTAGGCGGGGATAGCGAAGAATGCGACCCTCCGGGGATTTAAGCGGCCCGGCGCCCGAAAAAGGCCGGCGACAACGACGGAACAGTCTCGCGAGAAAACTCTGCTTCGGCCTGCTTGGAATCTGCGCCGCCCTTCTCCTGTGGCGCCTCGCCGCGATCGCGATCGGGAGTTCCCTCATTCTTCCTCCTCCGGGCGAGGTCGCCGCGTCTTTTGCGAGGCTGTTCTCCGGCAATGATTTCTGGGCCGCTGTTTTGGGCAGCCTTCAAAGGGTTGTCACAGCTTTCCTCCTTTCCCTGCTGGCCGGGAGCCTCAGCGGCACCCTGGCGGCCCTAAGCCAAAACTTCAAATCGCTTTTAGCCCCGCTTCTCACCACTATTCGCGCCACCCCTGTCCTGGCGCTCATACTGATCGCCATGTTCTGGCTGCCCTCCTCGGGGGTTCCGGTATTCTCCGCCTTTCTCATGGCCTATCCGCTCATCCATAGCTCCGTATGCGCCGGCGTCGAGTCCGTGGATCCCGAACTGGTCCAGATGGCGACGGTTTTCAAGGTTCCATCGAAGATGATCCTCTTGAAGTTGAGGCTTCCATCGGCCAGCCCCTATTTTTTGGCGGGAGCCAAAAGCGCCCTGGGTTTGAGCTGGAAGGTGGTCGTGGCCGGCGAACTCTTAAGCCAACCACGCTTCGCCCTCGGCACGGAAATGCAGGACGCCCGGCTCTCCCTGGATACGGCCTCGGTGCTCGCCTGGGCCGCCGCGACGATTTTTCTCTGCGGGATAAGCGAATTCCTCCTGGGTATCGCGGCTCGAAGACTCGAACGGGCAAGGATGGAGCCTTCCTCATGAGCCTTGCCACGGACCAACCACTGAAGGCGGAAGCGATATCGAAAAGCTTCGGCCCGCGTCAGGTACTCGCCGGAATAAGCGCCGACTTTCCCCGCTCCTCGGTAACCGCGATTCTCGGTCCTTCGGGCTGCGGAAAGACAAGCTTTCTCAATATTCTCGCCGGATTGATCCCCGCCGATTCGGGAAGATTGACCGGGTTTCCTAAGGCCAGTTTCTCCTACTCCTTCCAGGACCCCCGCCTTCTGTCCTGGCTCTCCTGCCTGGACAACGTACTCTTCGCCCTTTCCGGACTGGAGGATCGAAAAACCTGCGGGGAACGGGCCCTGCGGTTTATCGCGGCCGCCGGGCTCGAAGCATATTCGGCCTTCAAGCCGCCACAGCTCTCCGGGGGAATGCGCCGGAGGCTCTCCTTGGCCAGGGCTTTTTCCTATCCCTCAGACGTGCTCCTCCTGGACGAGGCCTTCGCTTCGGTGGATCTCAAGCTGCGAATCGAACTGATGGATTTGTTCTCCCTGCTCTGGAGGGAAGAGAAAAGAACGACGATCTTCGTCACCCACGACGTTCAAGACGCCTTATACCTCGCCGACAGGATCCTCGTATTTTCCTCCAGGCCGGCGCGACTCTTGGATGCACTGGGCATCGACACTCCCCGGGAAGACAGGAGCTACGGATCCAAGGCTTTTAGCGAGCTGGAGGAACTGTTATACCGAAAAATCCTTTCCTGAACCAAGGCTTTGCTTTATGGCCCTGACGAGCTGCGCGGGAGTGAAGGGTTTTTCCAAAAGCAGAGAACCTTCGGGGATGTTTTGAATCTCTTTTTGTCCGATAGCGGAATCGGATTCCGAAAAGTCCTTCTCCCGGCCGCCATCCAGCCTTCCCGAGATGAAAACGCAGGGCGGTCTCGGAGCGGAAGACCGTTGGGCGAGGCGTTCATAGAAAGCAAAGCCGTCCAAGCCCGGCAAATTTATATCGATTACCAGGGCGTCAAAGGCCTGGCCTTCGCTCAGCAAGAGAGCCTCCCCCCCATTGCGCGCCAGGACCGCTTTCGCTCCCGCCTTCCCGACGATATAGGCGAGGAGACCGAGAAGGTCCTCGTCGTCGTCCACAATGAGAAGAGAAAGGCCCTTTGGAAGTTCCAAAGCTCCGTCCCGGGTCTCATAGCCCCAGTCCCCGGCCCCGAGGTTTTTCGTATCCGGATTCGGGGCGTCCCGGGGCTCCATGCCGGGGCGCTCCGCGCTCTCAGGCGAAACGCCGACGAGGGGAAGCCAGAGACGAAATTCGCTCCCTTTCCCCTCCTGGCTAAGTAATTCCACGCCCCCGCCGGCGGCGCTTATGACGGAGTTGACTATGGCGAGACCCAGCCCCGTGCCCTTATGCGCGCCCTTCGTGGTAAAGAAAGGATCGAAGATTTTTTCGGAAAGTTCGGGTGAAATACCACATCCGGAATCCACGACGCTGATGATCGCGTAACAGCCCGGGGCCAATTCCCGTCCTCGAAGGCTGATGCCGCGTTTGAGTTCCCTAGGGGCTGCGAAAACGGCGATGGAGCCCGAGGGCGCTCCCTGAAGGGCATCCCTGGCGTTCACCACGAGATTCATCAGCGCCTGCTCGATTTGGATCGGATCGATGAAAACCGAAAGCGACCGGCGGGGGATCTGGAAGGAAAAAAGAACCGATTCGCCGGCGAGCTTTTTGAGCATCCCCTCGGAGTCTCGCAGCAGCTGGACAAGATCGATCACCCTGGGCTTATAGGGCTGTTTTCGCGAAAAACCGAGCAATTGCCGGGTCAATCTGGTCGCCCTGTCGGTAGCGGCGCTTATGCCTTCTATATCCTTGTTTTCCGAGGATCCGGCGCTCAAATCCATGCGCAGCATTTCCGAATGCCCGATTATGGTGGTCAAAATATTGTTGAAGTCGTGGGCGATCCCCCCCGCGAGCTTGCCGAGGGCGTCCATCTTCTGGGATTGCATCAGCTCCTCTCTCAGACGCTGCGCTTCCGTGAGGTCGAAAAATTCCCAGGACAGCAGACTTCCATATCGGGAATCGTCGAAACCCGATACGGAGACAAGGATTCTGAGCCCTCCGCCCCTGGAATTCTTCATATCGAGCTCCCTGCCCTGGATAGCCCCCTCCGATATGAAGCTATCCTTCAGGGAATTCCAGTCCGAGACAGAGGCGAAAAAATCTCCGATGGAAAAACTGGCGTCGCCGGGTGAAAAAAGCCTTCTAAACGCCCCATTGGCTTCGACGACCGTTCCTCCCGAAACCGTGAGACAGCGCGGGGAAAGGCTGAAATCGAAAAGCTCCCGATATCGTTTTTCCTCGGCGCTGAGCCTTTTCTCCATCCGCACCCTATAAAGGGCGATTTCCAAGGTTCCAAGCAGGTCTTTGGCCGAAAAGGGCTTCACGAGGATGCCGAGAGCCTTGTCTCCTTCATCTTCCAGGTTAGGGGATTCGTCGGCGAGGGTCGCAAGGCAGATATAGGGCACTGAATGGATTCCGCCTTCGGTTGTTCGGGTTTTCATCAGCGACGACAAATCCCGGCGAAGGTTTCGATCGATAACGAGTAGATCGAAGTTTTTCTCCGCCGCGGCGAGGTAGTCCAGGGCGCTGAAAAAAACGGACCCCGTTTCGTACCCCGCCCTCCCCAGGGTTTTCTGTATATCCAGGGCGAGGAGTGGGTTTTTTTCAACAATTGCGATGCGCGCTTTTTTCGTTTTTTTCTCCGCCCGACCGCGGTTGGCAAAACACCCAGACGGTCTATCCAGCATCGTATTATATAAAATTGTTCATTTCCAGACTGAGAACAAGGCGCATAGTCCTTTCCAGATACCCCGAGGCGGGCGATTTCACGCTGATGTCGAAGCTCGCCAAACCCTCTGGGTAGTTTCCGCGGAAACGGGCGAATTTTATCAAGTCTCCCTCCCTCAGCCCCGACTCGTCCGCCGGAAGTCCCGGCCAGAGCTTTAGGATTTTGTAACTCCCGCCCGGCCCCCGGGGGCCGGAAATATGCTCAAGCAGCATCCCAGTCACAGCCTGAAGCAGATCCTCCGAGGCTTCGCTCTTCGCTTGCTTGATCATGGGGCTCTTGGGCATTGCCTGGGTTTTTAGCAAAATATGTATCGGTTTCCCCTCGCGGACCAAGCTGAGGGCGCAAAGCGAATTCAAGGGCTTCCCCGTGAGCAGGTATTGGGCCTGGGATAGTTCCTTAATCGGCTGGCCATCGATAGCCAGCAGTCGATCTCCGGGCCTCACGGCCTGCCTCCAGGAGGAAACGTAGGATATCTCGAGCTGGCCGTCCAAAGTCTTCGCCAGGCCTAGGCCAATCCAGGAAAGCTCGATCTCGCCGCCTGCGAAGAGGGATGGAAGCAGACGCGATATCCAGGAAGGCGAAAGGGCGAAATTGAGCCCTTGAAAACCGCTCAGGCCGGCGAATATCAAGCCGACCACCCTGCCCTTCTCGTCGAGGAGCGGTCCGCCCGAACTCCCGGGATTGACGGGAACATCGACCTGAAGGGCTTCGCCCCATGCTAGAATCCTTCTGCCCGGCGAGCTTATGATGCCCGAGGATACGCTGCTCTCGAGTCCCACCGGACTACCGATCGCATACACCCTCAAGCCCTTGGCCGGGTCGTTCGAGGAGTGAAGATAGAGTGTTCTGGCCGAAGCTTCGCTCTTGAGAAGGGCGACATCCAGTTCCTTGTTCCATCCGACGACCTTCCCGGGAATCCGCGCCTCGGGCTTGTCGAAGGGACGGATGCTGAGACTGGAGTAGCCTTCATACCCGGGATCGACTTCCGAGGCAATGACATGATAATTGCTCAGGTAATAGCCCTGATCATCCACCTGAAAGGCGCTTCCCAACACCCTGTCGGGATAGGCAAGGCCGCGTTGAAGTTTCAAGCCCTTGTCCACATGAACGGTGACAACTCCCTCGGCCAACTCGGCCAGACTCGCCTTAGGATTATTGGAAAATCCTTCCGGCTCCTGCTCTGCCCGGCCATCATCGCTCTGGGCTGACTTGCTCGTGGAACCTGGCTTCAAAAGCGATGAGAGTCGCTCGGATGTGAAGTCGTCTCCTTTCGTCCGGCTTCGTTCCAGCCAAAGAGTTAAATATGAAGCCTCGGGAACAATCCGCGCGTCCCCGGACGCGGCAAGGGTATCCAGGATTCTGTTGAGATAATTCACCCCGGGCGCATAGAGTCCCTTGGCATAGAATTCCTCGCTCCTGGCCTGAAGCACCCTGAGCCGGGATTTTTCCAGCCGGGAGTTATCGCCGTTAAAATAATTTTTCAAAATCCCGCTATCGGAAAGGATGAATCGCGCCGCCTCCAAAGAGGCGAGGCTCCTTTCGGCCTCGGCCCATCTGCCTTCGGCTTCTTCCTGCTCCAAACGTTCGAGCAGGCGCGCAAGGGACTTATCCTCCAGGTCTTTCCATGAGGAGGAAAGGACAGGATCATCCAATCCCTTCGTCCTGAGCGCCGATATCGTTTCGAGGCAGGATTCGGGGTCTTCCTTGGAGACCAGCTGGAGTTGTTCGATGCTCAGGTTTTGGAAGTCCCGCCCGGCGAGGCCGTTGACGGGCGCGTGGACGCAGGAAAACAAAAGCAGAGCCGCGGCGAGCGCTAAGAGGACATTCCCTAGAGTATTCCGTAGCCCTTGGTTCATGGGCGGCAGGATCAGGCCTCGCTGGGCTGTATTGGCGGAGCTATCTCGAGACCCAGGATCTGTCGGACATCCAAATCTTCCAGGGTTTCTTTTTGAACAAGCTCGGCGGCCAATCGGTCCAACCTTTGCCGTTCCCGGGATAAGATTTCCATTGCTCTGCCCAAGGCCCCCTCGAGGAGGGTCTTTATCGCGTTGTCGATTTTTTTCGCGGTATCCTCGGAATAGTCCTTATGTCTGGCGATTTCCTTGCCGAGAAAGATTGGCTCGTCCTCCTGTCCGTAGGCGATGGGGCTCAAGTCTTCGCCCATTCCCCATTCGCAGACCATGGAACGGGCCATGTCGGTGGCCTGCCGCAGATCCTGGGCCGTGCCGGTGGTCGTTTCGCCGTAAACGATTTTTTCCGCCGCGTAGCCGCCATAGGTGATGACAAGTCTGTCGAAAAGCCAGCCCTTGGAGCGGGAATAGTAGTCCTTGTCGGGCAGCGAAAGCGCAAGCCCCAGGGCCCTGCCCCGGGGAACTATGGTTACCTTGTGCAGCGGATCGGCGTGGGGAAGGAAGTAATGGAGCAACGCGTGACCCGATTCGTGCACAGCCGTGGCCTTTTTCTCTTCTTCGGTAATGACAAGGCTGGTTCTTGCCACGCCCATGAGTATCTTGTCCCTGGCGTCCTCGAAATCATCCATCTCCACCGTCGTTTTGGACTTGCGGATGGCGAAAAGGGCAGCCTCGTTGACGAGGTTGGCCAGATCGGCTCCCGATGTGCCGGGGGTGGCCTTGGCGAGCTTTCCCACATCGACGGAATCGCTGACGGGGATGTTGCCCATATGGATCTTCAGTATGGCTTCGCGCTCCGCGACATCGGGCATGGCGACCACCACCTGTCTGTCGAAGCGGCCGGGGCGCAGCAGTGCCGGGTCGAGAACATCGGGACGGTTGGTCGCCGCGAGAATGATCACCCCATCCTTGGTATCGAAGCCATCCATTTCGACGAGCATCTGGTTGAGGGTCTGTTCCCGCTCGTCGTGGCCTCCGCCATAACCCGCGCCCCTTGTGCGCCCCACGGCGTCCAGTTCGTCGATGAAAAGAATACAGGGGGCGCTCTTCCTGCCCTGTTCGAAAAGGTCCCGCACGCGGCTCGCGCCGACGCCGACGAACATTTCGACAAAATCCGAACCCGACATATGGAAAAAGGGTACATTCGCCTCGCCGGCCGTCGCCTTCGCGATGAGGGTTTTCCCCGTGCCCGGCATACCCACCAGGAGGACGCCTTTGGGTATCTTAGCGCCCATCTTGGCGAATTTTTGCGGATTCTTAAGATAATCCACCACTTCCATCAGCTCGTACTTGGCCTCTTTCTGGCCGGCCACATCGTCGAAGGTCGTCTTCTTGTTGGGGTCCACATATCGCTTAGCCCTGCTCTTGCCGAATTGGAAGGCCTTGTTGTTGCCCTGCATCTGCCGCATCATGATCCAGATGAGGAAAAAGCCGAAAAACCAGGGGGCGAGTTCGAAAAGGATCCGCAGCGGACTGGTGCCAGCCACAGCGCCCGAGACTTTTACGTTTTTTTGCCTGAGCTGGGAGAGCAATTCGAGATCGAAGTAGGGAATGGAGGTTGAAAATTCCACCAAGGAGCCATCAACGGACTTGAGGTACCCCTTGATTTCTTTCTGGTCTACAATCTGTACCGTATCCACTTCCCCGAGTTCCACATAGGAGAGGAAGGCCGAGTAGGGAATCTGTCTCGCCTGGGATTTATCGCTGAAAAAGAAGAACGAGGCGAAAAGAACCAATAAGGAAAGAAATACCGCCAAGGCCGCCCTATTGGCCTTGGGCGGTCCACCTTGAGGAAGTTCCGGACGCCGGGGGCTGCGATCCTGCTTGTTGTCGTCGGACATCTAAAAATAAGCTCCTTTAATACGTATGACAAAACTCCTACCCTTCAAGGGCCCGGAGTAATCCCTAAACTTATGTTGTCCATATCCGAGTCCTTCCAGGGAATCGGCGAGAACCGCGACGATGCCATTCCGGTCTTCCACCAGGGGCACGAACTCCCTATGCCTGCCCTCGATCCCCCAGTCCGATAAAAGCTCGTCGATCCTCCGGTCTTTTCCGCCGGAGCGTATCGTATCCCCGGGTTTTCTGCTCCTGATCGCCAGGGGAAAACTGAAAGAACCTTCCGCCAAGGCTGAAACCGAAACGGCTTCGACACTGTCGTTTTTCTCTTCGGGCTTATCCCAGTAGCAATGGATTTCCATCGATCCGGCTCGGCGGACAGCTTCGTCTGCGACAAGGAAAAAATACCCGCCTTCTTTACGAAAATCAAGTATAGGGAGGATTTGTAACAGTTCGCCGCCGATTATCAGCCGGTACCGTAAAAGATCGCAGGCTTGGGCGCCAAAGGAGAGCGCGCGACAGGCTTCCCTCATGGCCCGATAGGAGAGCCGGCTCCTTCCCGTAAGCCGCCGCATGCACCGTGTTAACAGCCGTACGCGCAGGCTCTCGGGCAAACCGAGAAAAACCTTAAGCTCCATAGAGGCGGATCGCCCCGATTCGGAAAATCTGATCTTGCCATAGGCCTCGAGAAGGAGTCCGGCGAGGATTTCGCCATCCGCCGCCAGCCTGCCCGCGGTGGACTCAAGCCCCTTTCTCCATCCCGGGAACTCCCTGTCCAAGACGGGAACCAGGTACTTGCGAATTTTATTTCTCAGATATACCGGAGAGTCGTTGCTGGAGTCCTGGGACACCTTGAGCGCCTTCATCGACGCGTACGCTTCGATCGCGCTCCGCGGAATCGATAACAGCGGCCGGCAAAGCCGGACTGTGCCGCCGAGCCTGCGGCTGCCGAGCCTGCGGCTCTTGGGCATTCCCTTGAGACCCTCGAAACTCGAAGAACCGAGAAATCGTCCCAGCAGGGTTTCCAGTTGGTCGTCGGCGTTGTGGGCGGTGCAAACGATGCCGCACCCGTACTTCCTGGCCTCCCGGAGCAAAATCCCGTAGCGAAGCTCCCTGGCGGCCGCTTCTATGCCGATCCCCTTCCCTCTCGCCCGTTTTTCGATCGAACCGGGTTTGATGGTGGCTATTCGCAAAGGTAGTTTGAGCGCCCCGCAGTAGTCTCGAATGAGCTGTCGCTCCAAGGCTAGTTCTTTTTCGGGCCGAAGATTGTGGACCACATGGAGCACCCGAAGAGACGAAAGGCCAAGCCCGGCGAGGACGTTCAGGAGCACGGTGGAATCGATGCCCCCGGAATAGGCTACGAGTATCCCGCCTGCGAATCCTACCTCGGCGAGCTCCTTCGATATCGCCTCGTTGACGATCCGTACCATATCCGCGTCAGATTTCATTTTCACCGCTCCCGGCCCTTCCTTCGATAAAAAGGGCAGGTCCGCGGGATACTCCCGGAGACCTGCCCTTTTCGAAAAAAGTGGATAGCCCGCTCAGGCCTTGGCCTCGGCTTCCGGAGTCTCGGCGGATTGCGCCTCGGCGCCGGCCCCGGTCCCCGCTTCGGCAGCGACCTCGGCGACAGCTTCGACCTTCTCTTCCCTGGCGAATTTAACGATCGCGATGACCGTATCGGGGTTGGTAAGAACCTTCACATCCTTCATCTGGGCCAGATCGCGGACATGGAGAGCGTGGTTAGCCTCCAGACTGGAAACGTCCACCTCGATACGCTCGGGCAGGACGGAGGGATCGCATTCCACCTCGATATCATGGGCCGGGTTTTCGAGGACTCCGCCTTCCAGGACGCCCTTGGGGGTGCCTTTGAGAACCAGCCGCACATGGGCGTGGAGCTTTTTGCCTTCTTCCACTTCGAGAAAATCGATATGGAGGACGTTCTTGTCCACCGCGTGGCGCTGGTGTTCCTTGGCGAAAACATTCAGCTTCTTGCCCTCCACATCGAGGGTGATTATGGTACTCTCGGTGATACTCTTCAAAGCCCTTTCGTATTCGCTGGCGTAGACGAAAAGATTATTAGCCGCCTTGCCGGCCCCATAGACTACAGCGGGAATTTTCCCCGCTTTTCTGTTCTCGTTGAGATAGCCCTTGGTGGACTTCTTTCTATCGAAAGCTTGAAGTACAAAATGTTCCATCTGGAATCTCCTTACCACATTCGGCCATAACTGTGCCGTACTGGGACGGCAGGATTCGAACCTGCGAATACCGGGACCAAAACCCGGGGGCTTACCGCTTGCCGACGTCCCAAGAACGCGAGTGCAAACACAAGGTTGGATGCGTGTCGGATCAGTCGAACTCGGGGACCGTCTGGTCGTTTCCGGGAGCAGAGGCGTAGGCTGCGAGAATCTTTTCCTGAAGTCTCGTCCTGAAATCGGGACATATGGGATGCGCTATATCCTTATATTCCCCAGTATTCGTCCTTCTGCTAGGCATGGCGATGAAGACGCCGTTTTTCCCCTCGATGATCTTGACATTGTGCACCACGAAGCATTCATCGAAGGTGACGGTGACATACGCCTTCAATTTTCCTTCAGTCGGAACCTTGCGGATTCGGATGTCCGTAATTTCCATAGCAAGGACGCTCCTTTTGTGTACACAGCTACATGGGTTGATTCTAGCCTAGTCTAAGACTTGTTTCAAGCGGTTTTATTGCATGCAACCCCATGCCGTACAAGAGCTTTCCAGTCGCTCCCCCCACAGCAGCCTCCAGCAGCCGCTCTTTGGCTTCCAGGGCTTTTTCCGGGTTGTCGAAAAGTCCGTAAATAGAGGAACCCGATCCGCTTATGGAGACGAAGGCAGCCCCCGCGGAGCGTAAAAGCAAATCTAATCTCCCGTATGCCGGGTATTCTCTATAAAGCAGAGGGGCGAAATCGTTAACGAATCCCCAATCGGACAAGGGCTTTTCCAGTTCTTCGACGATTTCCCTTTTTTTCGCCTCCACAGCCCGGGCATCCCATTGGCATAGGTCCGCATACCCGCGCCGCCCCGCCCTATAGGAGTCCAGGGCGCCGTACGCCCAGGGGGTGGCTACGCCAAAAGACGGCTGGATGAGGAGAATCCCGAATTCCCGGGAAGACGGAAGCCTTTCGATCAGCTCCCCCCTGCCGTGGACCAGGGCCGTCCCGCCGTTGAAAAAAAAGGGCACATCCGAGCCGACGGAGAGACCGAGTTCCGCGATTTCCCCTGGGCCGAGGCCGGTGCTGAAGGCTTTATTCAATAGGACCAAAAGCGCGGCGGCATCGGCGGAGCCGCCCCCGAGCCCGGCTTTCGCCGGTATACCCTTATCGACCTCTATTCGAAGCCTTGCCCCGATGCCCAGGCCTCGCAGGAAAACTATGGCGGCCTTGTACAGGGTCGTCGCTTCCGGGGGGCAATCGAAATCGCCGACCACGACCACTTCGCCCTCCTTTCCGCCCCCGCCCCCCCGGGAAGTTCCACCCCTATCCCCGTCTTCCCACCAGCGCAGGACGATATGGTCGCTCAGCGATACACTCTGAAAAAGGCTCATGATGGGGTGATAGGAGTCGGAGGACCTGGGTCCTATACGAAGGCCAATATTTATTTTGGCGAAGGCCGTGGCGCCGAGTCTGTTGTCCATATCGGCCAAAATCTAACCCTGGGATTCCTTTCTGTCAAAGCCCCGGGACCGGATAAACGCTTATTGCCTACTTTTCACAAAAAAATATCGATACATAGTTGACAGATTCCGATATGCTCTTTAGATTTTCGTTGCCAGGACGCCTTGAAAGGACTTGACGCTCCTGAAGTTTCTTCGCATAGTTCGCAAAACGCTGTCGTGTTGAAGCAGAGGAAAGGGAGGATGCGACCATGACCCCCATTAATAGCGCTTCCGTATCCAAGGGTTCGGAATGTGAATTGGCTACATTGACAGGAATACAGCCATTGCAGGCTTCCGGCTTTGTGCTCAGAACCCCCGTTCATTTCGACGACGAATATGACGATGATTACGACGATTTCGACGAGGACGACGACGAGCTGGACGATGAGGATTTCGACGACGAGGATGACGAGTTCGACGACGACGATTTCGACGACGATTTCGACGATGACGACGAGGATTTCGACGACGAGGACGATGACGAGTTCAGCTACGACGACGATGTGGAGTACGACGATCTGGACGAATAAGCCATAGGCTCTTATATAACAAAAGGCCGTCCCTGGGGCGGCCTTTTATAATGTCCGACGGTTTTCCGTACGGAGGGGAAAACCCTCCGTATTTCACAGGGTATCTAATCACCTTCAGGGTTGCGTGGAGATTCCCGCGGATTCTCCAGCGCTGAGGCTGTAAACCTTTGCCTTGTACCAGAGCTTTTCCAGCTCGTAAAAGTTCCGGGCCTCCCTGCTCATTATGTGGACTACCACGTCGCCCATGTCCTGGAGGAGCCAGCTCTCGTCGTCGCTGGCCACCGGACGGTTAAGCGAAGAGATTTTCTCCGATTCCAAGTATTCTTCGACAAAACGCGAAAGGCCTCGCATATGCGTGATCGAACTCGAGCTGCCGAGGACGAAAAAATCCGTCCAACCGGCTATTTCGCGCAGATCCAGCACAAGCACATCCTGGGCTTTATGCTCGGCGAGAATCGAGGCTATCGCGAAGGCCAGCGATTGACTATTGGACACAGACCCTCCCATTAAAATCTTTTCCGAGAATAATCGTGTAATCAGCCTTGATCGAACCCTTGTATTCCGAGGCGTCCCCGAAATTGCCACATTTTATCACCGCCCCGATGGAACTGAGGGCTTCCTTGTCCCCGTATCGATCGATAATTCTCGTGGACGCGTACTCGGTTTTATCGGCGTTGCCCACCGCCACCACGTCGTAGCCGAAACTTCCGAAAATCTCGGCGGTACGGGCCGCGAGGCCGCGTTCGGTGGTCCCGTTCAATATTTCCACGGTGTAAATCCTCCCGCCGCTTCCCCCGTTGCTCGAAACGCTCATGGCGTTGAGTGTCTGCTTCAGCATATCCCGGGCCAGTTCGCCATCGTAAAAGGGAAAGAACAGCTTTTCCTCTTCCACCACGCGATACGTGCCGGTAATTCGCTGCATGAGGATGGAATCGGCGTCGAGTTTGGCGATTTCCTGAAGCAGGCGCCGCTGAGCCTGGCGGCTGAAATTGCTTTCCAGGGTCCTGGTGAGTATCGCGGCGGTCTTATTGTTTTCAAGATAGTCGGAACTGTAGGCCAGCCTCTTGATCAGCGCCAGGGTCATCTTCTGCCGGCGGGCGAGAGCGTCGCCTTCGTTCTCCTGCTCTTCCTTGTAGCGAAGGAACTGAAGAACCTTTTCCCCGTCCAGGGTGACGGCGCCTCCGGGCAAACGCACAGGGGCTTCGCCTTCCTGGATTATCATCGAAGGGATAAAAAGCTGAAGTCCGTCGAGATAGTCGACAAAATCGCTCAATCCTGTCTCGTCGAAAAGGAGGTAGCCGTTGAGCGGAATATCCAGATAGCGGGAAACTTCGGTGGTAAAGCTTTTGGGGTTGTTCGCCTTATAGGTGTAGTCGATTCTGTCCATCCGCTTGATGGTGGTCAGAATGACCGCGGTATTGCCGGGTACGTCCAGAAGGGCAGCCTTTGCCTTGGAGGGATAGAAGGTGAGAAGCTGGGTGGATATCGGCTTTCCTTCTTGTTGGAATATCAGGAGGACGTTGATAGGTTGATCCGTTCGCAGCTGGGAGCTTAGACTTTCGGAGCGCAGCACTACGACGCCGACCACCAGGGCGACGAGGAACAGCGCGGCGATCAACCAGAGCAAAATATGACTTTTGTCGAATCGCAGCTTTCTCATTCGGAGGCTTTATCCATTGTTAGGGCATTGTATAAATCGATGCTGCTTTGGGCAATACCGTAGCCTTTAGCGTTCAGCCATTTTATGGAAAGGCCGAGGGCTTTTCGGAGCAGCGTTTCCAGGCTGTCGTCCCGCAATGCTTCGGCCTCCCTGATGCCCGCATACGCCCTCGTCGGCTCCATCTTGTCGGCGGCAAAAATTATCGCGGATAGTTTATCCATCCCCAGCGCCGCCTGGGAATGAAGACTCACCGCCATGAGGATAGCTTTATCGTCTATTCCCAGGGATTCGCGCAAATACACGGCCGCGGCGGGACCATGGATAATTTTATCGGCAAAGGCCTTTTCGGATTCCATTGTGGCGACCACGGCGGTCACCGCCTCCATCTCCGGATGGAGGGCGGCGCTGCGGGCAAGTTCCCATTGATACCCGATATCCCTGTCCTTCATCAGATCGTGCCCGAGCCCGGCCACTCTGGCCGCGAAAGAATCCACGGAAAAACGTCGGGCGAGGAATTCCGCTGTTTCGGCTACAAAGCGGCAATGCGCCTGCCTGGAAGGCTTGCACAAGTTTTCGAGTTCGGAAAGGAGTCGCTTTTCAATCTCTTCCATAGCCATACAGGGCATTTTTCTCTATCACTCCGCGGGCGCCTTCGGGTACGAGGTAGCGCCAGGCTCCCCCTTCTTGTATGAGGGTACGAATTTCCGTCGAGGATATGGGCAGTATTCTATTGTTCAGATAGCGGTGCGGATAGGCAAAGGGCAATTTCCGGGGGCTGGTTCTGCGAACGACTATCAGCTCGGCCTCCCTGGAAAGAAGATCGGCCTCCTTCCAAGAGGAAAAGCCGTCCAAAAGGTCGTCGCCTATGATTATGCAGGGCTTTTTCTCCACCAATCCCTGAAATTGAAGGATACGCAGGGAATCGATGGTATAGGAAATACCCGAGCGCTCCAGTTCGCAACGGCTGAGGCCGAAGCGCGGATCGGCGCCGATGCTGGCTTCGACCATGGCGGCGCGCAACTCGGGCCCAGGATCGTCCAGCGCCTTGTGGGGAGGGATGTTGGCCGGAAGAAAAAGAATTCTATCGCAGCCGGTAGCCAGAAGCACTTCCTCGGCCATGATGAGATGGCCTATGTGGATGGGGTTGAAACTGCCTCCGAACAGCGCCGTTCTCACCGCAGCACATCCTCGTCGGAAAGTTCGAAGGGATCGGAGCCGCTCAGGTCTTGATCGTCTTCCTCGAGGGAAGCCTCGATATTTGGCTCGGAAAGCTCGTTATTTCGGGAATCCGCTTCCGTTTTTTCAAGCTGCCGGAAAATCGCTTCCCTTAGTTCGGGCAGTCCATGGCCGGAAAAAACCGAAATACCCAGGACCTCCTCGGAAGGGTGCAGCGAGCGGAACTCCTGGTAACGCTCCATGGCTTCGGGCAAATCCAGCTTCGTGGCGACGAGCATTCTTTTTTTGGAAGCCAGCCGGGCTGAAAACGCCGAGAGTTCCTCCAGCAGCACAGCATAGGCTTCGCGCCAATTCTCCTCCGAAAGATCGACGAGAAAGACGAGAAAGGAGGTTCGGGCGATGTGTTTTAAAAACCGTATACCCAAGCCCACGCCTTCGTGAGCGCCCTCGATGATTCCGGGAATGTCGGCCAGGATAATATCCCGCTCGTGGATCGTAAGAACCCCCAGATTGGGTATCTTGGTAGTGAAAGGATAGCAGGCGATTTTGGGCCTGGCGTTGGTGAAGGCGTCCAGAAGGCTCGACTTGCCTGCGTTGGGAAAACCCACAAGGCCGACGTCGGCGATGAGGCTGAGTTCTACCCGCAGTCTGCGTTCCTCTCCCGCCTGCCCAGGCATGGCGAACCGGGGCGCCTGGTTGACCGAGGTCTTGAAATGGCTGTTTCCCCAGCCGCCTTTTCCGCCCTTGAGGAACAGCCATTGTTCCCCATCCCGGCCCGCCGAGTCCTGCGAATGCGCCGAGACTTTCCCGGGTCTGGAAAGACTGAAATCCCGCAGGACTTCCCCTGTCTCGGCGTCTTTGACGATAGTGCCGGGAGGAATCGGAATCACAACATCCTCTCCGTCCTTGCCATGCATATTCCGACCCATGCCGGGCAGTCCGTTCTGGGCCTTGAAGGTCTGGCGGTAGCGCAGGTAGGAGAGGGTTCGCACATTATGCTTCACCACGAAAACGACATTTCCGCCCTTTCCGCCGTCGCCGCCCGCGGGACCGCCCATGGGAACGTATTTTTCCCGTCGAAAGGCTATACAGCCATCGCCGCCCGAGCCAGAAGCGACGGTGATGGTCGCTTCATCGGCAAACTTGATCACCTGGTTTTCTCCATAAGTAAGCAGCTAAAAAATAACAGTCCCGCCCCTTCCAGGCAAGACATGAAAAAAGCCGCTCTGTTTTCGAGCGGCTTTGTGGGTCGTACTCTTTAGGTCAGTCTGCTAAGGCTGGACCTCAGGCTTGTTCCGCCGGAAAGGGCTCGACCTGGGCATATTTCTTGCCCCGGACTTCCTTGAAGGAAACCACTCCGTCGACAAGGGCGTAGAGAGTGTCGTCCTTGCCGATTCCCACGTTTTCGCCGGGATTTATTTTTGATCCCCGCTGCCTGACGATGATAGATCCGGCGCTTACCGCTTCGTTCGCGTATTTTTTTACCCCCAGGTATTGGGGTTGTGAATCTCGACCATTGACGCCTTTATGCGGCATTGTATTCCTCCCTTGGCTGTACGGCTTAGGCGCCGACGATTTCCTGGACGGTGACGAGGGTATAGCGCTGCCTATGTCCCTGGGTTCGTCTATAATCTTTCTTGGGTTTGTACTTGAACACGATCACCTTATCCGCCTTGAGCTCCGCGTCCACCGTCGCCGTGACGTTGGCGCCCTGCACATAGGGAGAGCCCACTTTTACGCCGGATTCGTCCGAAAGCAGCAGTACTTTGTCGAAGGAAAGGCTGGCGCCGGCTTCCTTTTCGATCCTGTCCACCCTGAGCTTGGCGCCCTTTTCGGCCCGATATTGTTTTCCGTTGATTTCCACAATTGCATACATCTTTGCTTCCTCGTCAATTAACCATACGTAGCGCGTTTTTATACACCGATACAAGAGAGACTGTCAACCGGTACCCGCTATCGGAGCCTATTACATTACTTCCAGGAATGGGATGCAGAGCAGGCTGCAGACCTGTTCCAGGGTCGATTTTACGGCCTTTACGAGGTCGAGGCGTCCTTGGGAAAGCTCCGGATCGGGATTGGAGAGCACCGGATTATCCCTATACCAGCCGGAAAAGCTTGAGGCAAGTTCGTGGGCGTAGGCGGCCATGATCGAAGGTTCTTTTACCCGCGCGGCGGCTTCCAGGGCGCTGGAATAGGAGGCCAGGCAACGCAGTAACGGCCAGTCCGATTCGTTGTTCAGCACCGCGGCACCCGCCGGGGAGACCCCGCCGGTTTCCCTTCGCCCCGCCAATTCGCCCTCCCCGCCTTTTCTCAGTATGGAACAGGCCCGGGCTCCCATGTATTGGATATAGGGGCCGGTATTCCCGGTAAAGGACAGGGATTGCTCGGGATCGTAGAGCATGTCCTTCGTGGGTGAGGTTTGCAGCAGGTAATAATGAAGAGCGCCCAAAGCCACCTTTTCGGCCACCGCCGCGGGGTCGCCGACCAAGGCGTCCCTGCCCTTGGCCTCGATTTCCTTCTGGGCCAACACGGTCAACTCGTCGATAAGATCGTCGGCGTCGACCACCGTACCCTCCCTGGTCTTCATTCGGCCCGAAGGCAGGTTGACAAGGCCATAGGCCAGATGGAAAAGGTTTTTGGACCAGGAATAGCCCAAGCGGCGGAGTATCTCGAAAAGAGCCCTGAAATGGTAATGTTGTTCGCTGGCGACCACATAGACAAGTTCGTCGAAGGGCCAGTCTTTGCTCCTCTGAATCGCCGTGCCGATGTCTTGGGTAATGTAAATACTCGTGCCATCCCTGCGGAGCAGCACCTTTCTATCCAGCCCCACATCTTCCAGGTCGGCCCATACCGAGCCGTCCCCGTCCCGGTAAAAGACTCCCCGGGAAAGACCTTCGAGCACTTCCTGCTTGCCCTTGGTATAGGTGAGGCTTTCGAAATAATAGTCGTCGAAACCAACGCCTTGGCGCGCATAGGTGGTCTTGATGCCTTCCACCGCCCATTGGTTCATTTTTTTCCAGAGGGCCAGGGTTTCGGCATCCCCCGATTCCCAGAGCCTGAGCAGTTCCTGGGCCTTTTCCTCGGCCCCGGGATCTTCCTTTTTGAGCTGATTGAAGAGCACGTAATACTTGCCGACGAAATGGTCGCTCTTGAGACCTTCATCCTCGGGGCTGCGCCCCCCGCCGTAGACCTGATAGGCGAGCATGGATTTGCAGATATGGATTCCCCGGTCGTTGATGAGGTTGACCTTTCGAACCTGGGCGCCGGCGGCCTTGAGGATTCTGGACAGGGATTCGCCCAACACATTGTTGCGGAGATGTCCCAGGTGGAGCGGCTTGTTGGTGTTGGGGCAGGAGAATTCCACCATGACCTTCCTGCCGTTGAAAGGCAGATAGGTATTCCAGTCGCTTCTCGTCCCCCGGGCGAGGACCTCGCCTATGATGGAAAGCCTGTCGAGAAATATGTTGAGATAGGGGCCGACGGCTTTCGGCCTTCCGTACCGCAGGAGGGTCTCCCCTTTCGCGGCGAGCAGGCTCTCCATTTCGCCGGCGATGGCGGCCGGGCTTTTTTTAAACAGCTTCGCATAGCTGAACATGGGAAAGCCGATATCGCCCAGCTCGGGCTTGGGGGGGTATTCGGCCACCAGGGCTTCCATGTCGCCGACACCCGATTCCAGTCCCATTGAAGTCGCAAGGTTTGCGAGGGCCTTATAGGTCGCTTCTTTCCAAAGTCGTTTGATATCTGTCATGATTGAACGAACCTTTCCTTGACAATCGCTGTGGGGATACTACCCCGCAATCCACCGGACCTTCAAGCTCCCGGGCTTTCGAGGGCTTGTCGCAACAGGGCGAGAAAAGCCTCCTCGTCTATGATTTTCACCCCGAGGCTCCTCGCTTTCGTGTTTTTCGCCGAACCCGACGCCGGTTCGTTGGTGACCAGAAAATCCAGGTCCTTGGTTACCGAGCTTTTGGCGCTTCCACCCAGATCGCGCACCCGTTTTTCCGCTTCCTGGCGTTTCATCCCGGACAGTTCGCCGGTAAAGCAAAAACTCTTTCCCCTTACTGGGCCGCCTCCCCCGGCCGGGCGCGGAGCCGGGGCCCTTATGCGTATGGCGCCGCTGTCCGCCAGGGCTTTCATCTGGCCCTCCACGGCTCGCAGGGAGTTCCAGATGCTTTCGGCCATTATTTCGGCGATGCCGGGGATCCGCGCGAGGGCGACCTTGTCCACGGCCAGCAGGGCGTCAAGGCTGTCATACCCCGCGTTCACGATTTTGTCCGCGACCAGCAGCCCCACGCCTTCCAGATCGAAGCCGGCGATAAATTCCTGAAGACTTACTTCCCGGGCGGCATGGAGGTTTTTCAGCACCTTCTGGGCCGATATCCTGCCCATTCTCTCGATGCCTTCCAGCTCGTCCAGCCCGAGCGAATAGAGATCGGGAATCGTTTTTATCTTTCCGGAATCGTGGAGCCTCGCTATGAGAGCGGGACCGAACTCGCGGATATCCAGGACTCCCAACCATTTCTCCAACCGGTGCAGTTCTTTTTTGGGGCAAAGCTCGTTGGGGCAATACAGCCTCGTGTCCTCGTCCACCAGCCTGCTTCCGCAGGTTTCGCAGGTCTCCGGCAAAGGGATTTCTTTCGCATCGGAGGGGTTTTCCACCAAGGCTTCTATTTTGGGTATTATTTCCCCCCGTTTTGTCACGACCACCCTGGAACCTATTTTCAGTCCCATCTTCCGTATCATGCCGGGATTGTTCAGGTTGGCTCTTTGCACCGTGGTGCCAGCCAGCCTTACCGGTTCCACGATGCCTATGGGAGTGTAGGAGGCCCCTGTTTCGCTCCATTCCACGGCTATAAGCCCGGTTACCGCCTCCTCGGGATTGAATTTGAAGGCGATTTGCTTTTCGGGGCGCGTTTTTGCCGCATCCTCGACATCTATGGTTCTGTCCTTGACCACCAGGCCATCGATATCGAACTCAAGATTCGGCCGCAGTGCCATCACCTTCGCCCTGTAGTCGATCACTGCCTCGATGCTGTCGAAGAGTTCGGTATGGACCGTGAAAAATCCCATCTTTGAGAGCCAGCCTATCTTCTCCATCTCATCGCCGAAGGGAGAAACCGGGCTTCGGCTGCCTGCTTTACCGGAGGACATCGAAAAGAGTTCGCCGGAAGCGGGCAGGCTGCCAAGGGCATCGTAGCAGACAACGACGAGATCCTCGCTTCCAAGGCCGTCTTTTCGTTTCATGAGGCCATTGGCGGCGTTCCTGCAGTTAGCCTTGTCGGAGTACTTTTGCGCGTGCGTTTCCTTGGACATGAGTACCTCGCCCCTGACGGCGCCGGAAAACGCTTCCGGAAGCCTCAAGGGGATGCCTCTCATGCGGCGGGCATTTGGACCGATATCGTCGCCGATAGTCCCGTCGCCCCTTGTTACCGCCCGCAGGAACAATCCCTCCTGGTATTGCAGCTCGATGCTCGCTCCATCCAGCTTGTACTGAACAACGTAAGCCGAAAGATTCACCTTTTCCGCCCAGGTCTTGAAGCTCGCAGGATCGCTGGCTTTGGACTGACTCCCCATGGGCATGACGTGCCTGGCCTTGGGCCAGCCGTCGGCGAGATCCTCGCCCACCCGTCCCAGCAAGGGATTGTCGGGATCCAGATCCTCAAGCTCCGCCCAGAGGGCGTCAAACTCCTCGTCACTCAAGACCGGCTGCTTGTTGTAATAGAGATTCTGGTGAATTTTAATAGCCTTTTCCAGGGATTTTATTCTCTCGGCGGTGTTGTCCTCGGCGGGTTTCTGGGCCATGAAGTGATAATAGTAACTCCAAAGCGACCTGTCGATAGTGTCGCGAAGCTTGCTGAAGCGGGAATCCCGAATACCCGAAACAGCTTTTCCCGTTACGATCCCTCCCTCGGTTGCCAAAGGGCTTCCCAGGTTTTACAATATGACTTCATTCAAGAATACCCAGGCGGGCTACAGATGAGCTTTTTTGCAATCCAGGTCGTGTCTGGTCGGGAAGATGCCTACATCGAGTTTTTCTCTAAGCAGAGGCCGGACCAGGCGCTATACAATATAAAAAAAACGATTCGCTCCCGAAAAAAAGGAAAACCCACCCTGGTGACCAGCTGCCTTTTCCCGGGTTATTTGTTTTTCCAATATCACGAGGATGGGATTTCCCCGGAGCTGCTGAGCAATTTTCGAAAAACAAAGTACTTTATCCGCGTGCTTCCGGGGACCGATAACATAAAACCCCTAAGCGATCGGGACGCTTCGATCATCAGGCAGCTTGTGGCCTTCGGCGGCGAAATCGGGAGTTCCCTGGTCGCCTTCGACGAGAACAATCGCATCACGGTTATCCAGGGGCCCATGATGGGTATGGAAGGGAGGATCATCAAGGTGGATAGACGAAAAAAGCGGGCTAAAGTGCGGCTGGAGATGAACGATTCGCCTATCTCTTTCGATCTTTCCTTCGAAGTGCTCGAGTCTATCAAGGAGGAACAGCACGAACCCCGCTGATTATAAGGATATCCTGCCGCTTCTCGGCGATCTCGAACCGCCCGGAATGCTCTTCGCGTCGACCATACGCTCCCCCTTTCATCGGGGAAGGAACGCCAAGGTTGGCATCGACGCGCTGCCCAAGGGGTATTCCGCGATTTTGGCGGAGGATCTGCCCAGGCATTCCCTTTTTCCCTCTTTTAAGGATGGGATTCCGATCTTCGCCTCGGAACAGATTTCCTACCGCGGAGAGGCCCTCGGGCTTATTCTCGGCCCCGACCCTGGCTCCTGCGACGAGCTGGCCGCGGCGGCCAGGGTGGAATGCGAGGAGGAGGAGCCGGAGCAGGAGTGGGAAAGCTTTTCCTCTTCCCAAATCGCTTATCATTACAGCGCCGAATACGGCGATCTGGAAAAAATGTTCGTCGCCTCGTCCACCGAGCTTAAAGAGGTCTATCGAAACGGCATTTTCGACCATCATTACAGCGAACCGATGGGCGCCCTATCCTTCTGGGACAAGGAAACGCTATCGGTTCACTGTGCCACTCAATGGCCCGACGACCTCCGCCGCCGCCTGTCCGGCGCTCTTTCGCTTTCCGAGGCGAATATCGTCGTTCATCCGACGGAAATGGGCCGGACGCTGGACGGCAGGCTCTGGTATCCCACGATCGTCGCGGCTCAGGCCGCGGCGGCTTCAAAGATAAGCGGCAAGCCTGTTCGCATTCTCTATACCCGGGAGGAGGATTTTCTCCATACCACAAAACAAGCCCGAAGCGCGGTGAGCATACGATCGGGCAGCGACGATCAAGGCCGTTTATTGGCCCTGGACATAGTCATTCTCATCAATATCGGCGCCTACAATCCTCTGGCCCCAGAGCTTGTCTACCAGGCCGCCTCGGCCATCACCGGCATTTATTCCTGCCCGGCCATCCGTATAGAAGCCTATGCCATTCGCAGCAATACCATTCCCCTGGGAGCCATGGGCAGCGTGGGGGCCACCCACGCGTTTTTCGCGATCGAAGCCCATATGAACAACCTGGCCCAGCGGTATTCGAAACATCCGGCGGAGATCAAGGCGCTTAATATACTCAAGAAAGGCCAATCCACCTTTGGCGCCCCCGGCCTGAGCGCCGACATTCCCCTGGACAGGATTCACAGGGAATTACAGCTGGTTTCCGATTACCCAAGAAAATACGCCAGCTATGAGCTTGTAAAAAAAAGAGACCCCGGATGCAGGGAGGGTATCGTTCGCGGAATAGCCCTTACCCTGGGGTATCAGACCGGTCGTTCCTTCTCGGAGCAATCCACTATGAATAGCTATTCCGTCGAGGCGACCCTGGACAGGGAGCTCAAACTCCTCATAAAAACCCAGGCGGCCATAGGTTCGGAAGCTTTGAAGACCATGTGGCGCAAGACCGCGGCGGAAATTCTTTCGATCCAGGAAGAGCACATACGGTTTCTCTTGCCGGAGAATACCCATAGCCTCCCATCCGGCCCCATGACCCTCTCCCGGGGCTCCACGGTCATTCAGCACCTGATAGAAAAAACCTGTCGAAGCATTCAGAAAAAGCGTTTCAGGGAAAGCCTGCCGCTCAGCGCCAAGGCGCGGACGAGGGCGCCCAAGGCTTCGTCGAGCCCCGAAGGTCTTTACCCCGGAGCCCAGCTTCTCGATTCGGCATCCTGGTGCGGCACGGCGGTGGAGGTCGAGATCGACGCGCTTACCGGTAGGCCTATTCCCCTGGCGGTATGGATGGTGATTGACGCCGGAAGAATTATTTCCATGCAGACGGCCTTGGCGTCGCTCAGGGCTTCGACCTTGAGCGCCCTCGCGCTCTGCACGGCCAACGATTTCGATCCAGCTTCGGCGGGGATCGACGATTATTTGGCCGATTTTAACCTGAGGATGAGGGATCTTCCCGATATCCATATACGGTTTATCGATCCTGATCGCAATGGAGCGGCCAAGGGTATCGGCGAGCTTCCGTTTGTAACCATCCCCGCGGCGTTCTATAGCGCCCTCACCCAGGCTCTCGGGCTCGATCCTCGCCAGTTGCCCCTCAAAGGAGGGGAAATCCTGAGGCTTTTGGAGGGATCATGATCATCGATGTCACTGTCAACGGCGTCCCCAGGCATTTAAAATCCAGAAGCGGAGATCGCCTTGTGGACATGCTGAGAAAAGAGCTTAAGCTTTTAAGCCTTAGTCCGGATTGCCTACAGGGGCGCTGCGGTAAATGCCTGGTTTTCATGGATGGCCGCATCGTGCATTCCTGCCTAGTCCCGGCATTCAAGGCGAGGGCGACGACTATTCTCACCTTCGAAGCCATCGCAAAAAATCCCGAGGTAAAGGATATAGAAAAAGCTTTTCAAATAACCCAAACCCAACCTTGCCCTTTTTGCCGAAGCGCCAAGATCATGGCGATTTTCGATCTGCTGTCCCGGATTCCCCTCCCCGGCGAGGAAGATATCCTGGAGGCCCTGGATATGGTATCCTGCCCCTGCAGCGATCCCCTAGGCCTTATACAGGCCGTCAAGCTCGCGGCGGAGCTTCGGAATAAGAGGAAATTCAGTCGTGAAGCTTAGCGAAGTGTTCTTTCCCCAGGATGTCGCCGAAATCCTCGAACTTCTCCGTAAAAACCCGGATATCCTTCTCCTGGCGGGAGGCAGCGCAATAGTCGGTTCCCAGGCTTCGAGAACGATCAGCCTTCCGGAGCAGGTGGCGTCGATCGCAAAGGTTCAAGAATTGCGAAAAACGGTGAGGACGGAACAGTTTCTCGAGATGGGCGCCTGCACAACCTTCACCGGTATCCTGAGCCTGGCGCCGACAAGTCTCCCCGAACCCCTCGGTTCCGTCATCAAGGCTATCGGGAACAGAGGGCTGCGCAACATTGCCACGATCGGCGGCAACCTATGCTGCGAAAATCGTTTTCTCGATCTCTGGCCCTTTCTCTCCTGCATGGAAGCCCAGGTTGAGTTCCGTTCCCCCTCGGGCAGCCGCTGGGCGAGCGTAGGACATCTCTGCGGAGAAGACAACAGACCACTGATTCCAAAGGCAAGCATCCTGAGTCGTGTCAGGATCCCCCTCTATAATTATGATTTTATATACTACCGAAAGTTGGGCAACTCCCTTTATCCTAGCTCCGATTCGGCGATGTTCGTTTGTATGGCGAATATAGCCAGGGACAAGGTGGAGGATTTTCGGCTGGTTTTTTCGGGCGACAAGGCTTTCAGGCTCAAAGATAAGGAAATGTCCATCTCCGGAAAAAAAACCTCGACGCCGCGAAGGGAGATTCGCGGCTTTGTCGCCGAGTATAAAAAAGCATTCGAAGAGATGGGGCTTTTCGACCCCAGACCCTTTACCGCTCTTTTGGAAGATGTCTTCGGGAGGTTGTTTCTTTGAGCGGTAGATTATTTCTCCTTCCTGCCCCCCTTGCAGCCTATTCTCCCGAGGCATGGAGCCCCGAGACGCTCGCTCTTCACTTGCCCGCCAAGGCGATCGGCCTCTACGCTTCCCTGGATTCCTTCATCGTCGAATCGGAACGCAGCGCTCTCCGCCTTTTATCCCGATTTAAGGATGCCCAGTCCCTGCGAAGCCTCAAGCTTCGCGTCCTGAACGAGCATAGCGGGGAATCCGAATTGCCTTCCTTGCTCGAAGACCTGGAACAGGGGATGGATTGCGGATTTTTATCGGAAGCCGGTATGCCCTGCATCGCCGACCCCGGCGCCGCCCTCGTGGCTTACGCAAGGGAAAAGGGAGTCAAGATCATACCGATATCCGGGCCCTCCTCGATTCTGTTAGGGCTGGTGGCTTCGGGATTGGATGCCCAGCGTTTTGCTTTTTTAGGGTATTTGCCGCAGAACGGCGAAGAGCGCAGGGCCTATATCGCCCGGATGGCGACCGCCGTCCTCAAGGATGGAATGACCAGGGTGTGTATCGAGACACCTTACAGGAACAAAGCGCTCCTTAAAGATTTGATCGCGCTTTTGCCGGACAGTCTGTGGCTCTGCGTGGCCTCGGACCTCTGCGGAGCGGAGGAACGCGTTCTCAGCGCCCCGGCGGCGCAGTGGCGGAGATCGGGTTTGCCGGCCATTGGAAAAGTACCGGCGATATTTCTTTTCGGGAAAAGGGCGGGAATGCGGCCGCCGGACAGCCGTTAGGAAACAGATTGACAGGGGGGTCAGGCCAAGGAGGCGAGACGCTCCCGTATGAATTCGCTTTTCTCCCGCAGCCCGATGGCCTTCGCGTGCAACACGATGGCGTTCGCTTTTTTCGGATCAAGCCGCACTAGTCCATTGGATTCTCGGATCAAGCGCAAAAGTCTTTCCACCGAGATTTTGGAAACCTTGGAGAATTCCACCGTTACCGTACCCGCCCTCTCCTTGAGGCTGGAAACGGAAAGCCTTCTGCAAAGTATCCGTATCTCCGCCAAAGAAAGAAGGGACAGCAACTCGTCGGGAAGCGGCCCGAAACGTCCTTCCAATTCGACCTGGAGGCCGTCCAGCTCTTCCTGCGTATAAATGGAAGCGATTTTCTTGTATACTTCCATCTTGATCATAGGCATAAAGATGTAATCGTCGGGTATATAACCGGTATACTCCAACTCGAGATAGGGCTCTTCCTCCTGTATTTCGGTTCCCGACAAGGCGCTCACGGCATCATCCAGAAGCTTGAGGTAGAGATCGAAGCCCACGGCGTAGATATCCCCCGACTGTTCCCTGCCCAGCAAATTACCCGCGCCCCGTACCTCCAGATCTTTCATGGCGATTTTGAAGCCCGAGCCTAGTTCGGTAAAGTCCGAAATGATTTGCAGCCGCTTCATGGCTATCTCGCTCAAAGCCCGGCGGTCGGGATACAGAAGGTAGGCGTAGGCCTGTCGGTCCGAGCGCCCCACCCTTCCCCTGAGCTGGTAAAGCTGGGAAATGCCGTAAAAATCCGCCCGGTCGATGATAATTGTATTGACGTTGGGTATATCGATTCCATTCTCGATGATCGTGGTGGATATGAGAATATGGAAAGCTCCGTGGATAAAGCGGTGCATGATATCCTCAAGCTCCCCCGGATTCATTTGCCCATGGGCTGTCTCGGTAAGCGCTTCCGGGACCAGGCCGCGCAGAAAACTCTCCACCTCCGGAAGGTTTTCGATGCGGTTGTGCAGGTAGAAAATCTGCCCGCCCCGCTCCAATTCGTTATGGATAGCCCGGGCGACAACCTCGGGATTGAATTCCTCCACGTAGGTCTGAATAGGTTGACGTTGTTCCGGAGGGGTCTGAAGAATGGACATGTCCCGGATCTTCAACATGGACATGTGCAGAGTCCGGGGGATGGGGGTCGCGGTGAGGGTGAGACAGTCGATTCCCGCCTTCATTTCCTTGAGGCGCTCCTTGTCCTTGACCCCGAAGCGCTGTTCCTCGTCGATGACCAGGAGCCCGAGGTCCTTGAATCTGGCGTCTTTCTGCAAAATCCTATGGGTTCCGACAACCATGTCGACGCCGCCCGAGGAAAGTTCGGACAAAATTTTCCGCTGTTTTTTCTTCTCCACCAGTCTCGAGAGCATCTCAACCTTTATCGGATAATCCCTGAGGCGTTCCTGGAAGTTTTCGTAATGCTGCTCCGCCAGAATGGTGGTAGGCGCCAGGAAGGCCACCTGCTTCCCGGAAGCCATTGCCTTGAAACAAGCGCGCAGGGCCACCTCGGTCTTGCCGTAGCCCACATCGCCGCAGACGAGCCTGTCCATAGGCTTCGGCTGCTCCATGTCGCGTTTTATCTCATCCACGCAGCGAAGCTGATCCGGAGTTTCCTGGTGCGGAAAGGAAGCCTCGAATTCGGCTTGCCACTCCCCATCGGGCGGAAAAGCGAAGCCCTTGGCCGTTTTCCGCCTGGCGTAAATGCGAATAAGTCGTTCAGCCAAGGCTTCGACGGATTTTCTTACCTTGGTTTTCCGGCTTTCCCAGGATTTCGAACCCAGCTTGTCCATCCTGGGGGATTCGCCTTCGTTGCCTATGTAGCGCTGGACGAGGTTGGCCTGTTCTATGGGAACGAAGACGGTTTCGGCGTCGGCATACTCGATTTTAATGTAGTCCCGCTCGTTGCCCAGGACCCTCATGCGTTCGATGCTGGCGAAGCGTCCGATTCCGTAATTTATGTGCACCACGTAATCGCCGGGCGAAAGCTCGACGAAGCTGTCGATCACCGAACTGCGCGCCTGGCCCAGACTCTTGGGAACCCTTTTTCGGCGACCGAATATTTCACCTTCCTGAACTACCCTGAGCCTTATCCCGGGCATCGAAAAACCAGCGGAAAGGTCACCGGTGAAGATCTCGACCTCCGATTCAGGCAAGAGGCTTTTTATCCGTTCGGCCTGCACCCCCGAGGAAGCCACGATGCATGTCCTGAAGCCCAGGGCGTCGAAGTTAGCCAGGTCTTCCTTGAAATATCGCAGATTGCCGAAAAAAGATCTGGGCGGTTCCGACCCCATGTGCAACCTACCCGCCTGCAGGCTGTCTTTGAGGGCGAAACTGCTGATGAGTCTGGCCGCCTTTTCCCGTATGGCGGAGAAGGAAAGACAACATCGTTCCGGCGGAGGGACCGGCATTTCCCGCAAGGCCGGCCTGTACATCCCGGCATACTCCTTGCGCAGCGATTCGTCCTGGGCGTCCAGTCTTTCCCGGTTGAGCGCCAGGACGATCGTTGTGTCATTAAGGTATTCGACAACCGAATACATACGATCGAAGGCCAGGCCGTACCACGCTTCCTCGCCTTGATACTCACCTTCGAGAGCGAGGGCATTGCTAAGCCGCTCCATGCGGCCTGCGCAACCTGGAAGAGCTTCGGCCTTCTCCGACAAGGCCGAGACCATGGAAGGTTCCCAGATTATTTCCTTCAACGGCCGAATAAGGCATTCCCCCCGCTCCTGGAGGCCGGACTGGGTTTCCACATCGAAACGGGTGATTTTGGCGATTTTGTCGTAATCCAGGTGAATACGGAAGGCCAATTCGTCTCCGGGCATAAAAAGGTCGAGCACCTCGCCCCGCTGGGCGAATTCCCCCGGCAAGGCCACCCGGGGCACCCTGAGGTACCCGTAACTCGCCAGGATATCGGCGATTTCCCCTGGATCGGCGACGGAACCCCTTTTAAGCAGGCGAAGCTTTGAAGCGAAGTATTCCCTGGGGGGGACCGGGGTAACCAATGCCCGGTGGCTGGCCACCAAGACGGGCTGTTCGCCTGAACATAGCCCGGCCAGCACCGAAGCCCGATCGCCAAAGACCTTGGACCGAATCGCCGCTGGTCTATACGCCGCGGTTTTCCACCAGGGCAGGAGTCGGGAGCGGACTCCGAAAAACTCCAGATCCAGGCTGAAATCCTCAGCCTCGCGGTCGCTGGGCGTTACGATGAGCAAAGAGGCCGCCAGTCGCTTTGCCAGCTGCGCCGTCACCAGGGCGAGGAAGGCGGGTTCGGCTTCCTGCAGTTCCATAGGGTACCTGCCCGCCTGAATCTGTCGCTCAAGGGTTTTATACGCATCATGCCGCGGCAATATCTCTGTAAGTACTTGCGGTTCTCTTCTGTCCATCGTATTCTTTCCTAACCCAAACCTGTGGGCGAGCGGTGTTATCGACCGCGGTTTTCTGAGTATAATCTTCGTATCTTTTTTATTCCATCAGCGAGGCTCGAGAGAATAATGTTTGCCGTTATTTTATCCGAAGACGACGCCTTCTACCGCAGCGTCGCCCACCGATCCCGGCTTCATAACTATAGCGTCGCCCGCTATCGGGATCCGGTCAAACTAGCGGACAATCTCCCCGAACTGAGGCCAGAGCTGGTCGTGATCCGCGGCATCGACTTTCCGCTCCATTGGGAGATGCTCGCATCCCAGCTTTTATGCATGAAAAATCTCAGCGCCACCAGGATAGTCCTGTTTCTGCCGGAAAACCTCCGCCCCTCGCACGGATGGCCGAATGTGAACCTCCTCTTGGAACCCGCAGGGCGCGGTACAGGTTCGGCTCTTTCCGAAAAAACCTCCAAGGAGTTCTCGGCCCTCCTCTCCCCAGGTAGAACGACAGGGCGGGGGCATGATTCGGCCGGAGCATCCTCTTCATCCACTCCGGTCTCCGGCCTGGCCTCGTCCAGGCTGATGCGCGCCGCGGGCAAATCCTCATCCGCCAAGGTGAATAATTTATGATAGCAGCTTGCATATATTCAGCATATACGACATAGTTAATGTTGAAAACTAAAATAAGTAGGGATACTATGGACGACATGAAGGACGTTGTTACTTCGGCATGCAGAGAGGAACTTCTAGAACCGTTTTCAGCAAAGTTCAAAGCCGTCGGGCACCCCGTTCGCCTGAAGATTCTCTGCCTAATCGAACATCAGGATGTTCCCTGCGTGGGAGACCTCTGGCGCTGTCTCAACCAACCTCAGCCGGTTGTCAGCCAGCATCTGGCCATCCTCAAAAAGACGGGAATAGTTTCTTCCGAGGTTCACAAGACGAGAAGGGTGTATTCGATTATAGATCCCTTTATCAAGGAACTGATCAACTCCATTATCTGCAAAATCAATGAAGAGCCCCCGCTTTCGCAGGCCGAAAGTCGATAGCCGGAAAACAATCTAGCGTTTCGACCGCTCCTCGTTGATTAGTTCGTTCAAGGCTTCCTCGAAGACCTGATCCGCCAGGCCCATTCTTTCCCGGGCGACAATACCGCCCCTGCGGAATATCAACACCGAGTCACCCGCTCCAGTTATGCCCAGATCGGCCCTCCGGGCCTCGCCGGGTCCGTTGACCACGCAGCCCATGACGGCGATCTCCAAGGGTAGATCGATGGCGTACAGCCTGTCGCTCCATCGGTTCAAAAAGTCGTGGGTGTCGAAGGAGGCTCTGCCGCAACGCGGGCAGGATACGATCCGCACTCCCCTGGCGGTGGCGCCGGCGCAAGCCAGAATCTCCCGCGCGGCCAGGACTTCGGCTTCCATGGAATCGGAAAGCGACACCCTGAGGGTCGCGCCGATATGGTCTTTGAGCAGAGGAACGATGGCGGCGGTGTTGCGGACGACGCCGCTGATCAAGGGGCCGGCCTCGGTGACTCCAAGATGCAGAGGATGGGGGTATCGGGCGGCAAAAATCCTGTTGGCCCGCTCCACCTCCGCAGGATCGTTGAGCTTCATCGAGACGACAATATCTGAAAAGCCGAGTTCCTCGAAATAACCGATCTCCCGCTCCGCCGCTGTTACACAGGCTTGGGCGATATCCTCGGCGTCCCTGAGGTCCTCGGGCAGAGAACCGGAGTTAACTCCTATGCGCAGGGCTATGCCATGCTCCCTCGCCTTGGCCGCCACCTCCCTAACCTTCCAGCGAGCTCCGATATTGCCTGGGTTTATCCGTATCTTGGCGATCGGGTAATCCATGCATAGTAGGGCCAGACGCCAGTCGAAGTGGATATCGGCCACAAGTGGAAGGGGGCTTAGTCCGGAAAGGATTCCGAGGGCGCGCGCCTGGGTTTCGTCGGGCACGGCGAAGCGGAGCAGCTGACAGCCGATGGACTCGAGTCTGCGTATTTCGGCGACCAGCGATCCCAGGGCGGGTTCCGCTCCTGTTTCCAGAAGCGGCAGGGGAGATTTCCACATGGTTTGGATGGAAACCGGCCAATCCCCGCCCATGAACAGGGATCCGACCTTGACACTGCGCCGCTCTGGGCTCATTTGCCCGTCCGGAACCTAATGCCCGTACCTTCTCAGACCGCGCCGAAAAGGAAGGCGAGCACGAAGAGGGCTATGGTTTCACAAAGCCCCACGACGATAAGGTAGTTGGAATAGCCCTTGCCGGTTTCGGTAAAGGCGTCGCATCCCGCAGCCGCGGCCTTACCCTGGGCGTAGGCCGACATTCCTATCGCGAGCCCCCCGGCGATACCGGCGGCAAGCACGAAAAAGGGGTCGACCGTGGAAGCGATCATTCTGCTCATGAGAATGAAACCGTAGATGGTCTGAGTGAGGGGGGCTCCCGCAAAGGCGACCAAGAGAAAGGAAGCGGGCTTGTTGGTCATGTAGGAATGCTTCCAGGCTCCGATTGCCGCCTGGCCGGCGATACCGGCGCCGACCGCAGAACCTGTAGCCGCGAACCCCAGGGCGCAGGCCGCGCCGATCATGGCAAAATTCATACTCTCACTCCTGTGTATCAGTTTCTCCGGGAATTTCCCGTAAGGGGTCGTAGGCGTAGCCCGACCACTCCATCCCGAGATGACTGGAAAACTCCAGCATATTAAGCCGCACCCCATGCACGAGCACGGAGAGGACTGTCATGAGGAAATTGAGCCCGTGCCCGGCGAGGATCAGGCCGAGGGCGGCGACGAGGCCCACCACGAAAGCGATTATCCTGCCTGCGGGATCTCCGACGAGATTGGCCACCATTCCGTTGACGGTCTGGGAAATGGCCACACCCGCCAGGGAAACGGCCCAAAGGCGAATATACGACACTATATCGGCAAAAACGCTCACAGTCCCCAAGAAGGTTGGAATAATTCCCTTCACCCCCTCCAGAAGACTTGAGAAGAATTTACCGTTCCAGGCTCCAAAGGAGAGCACCGCCAGAAAACCTCCCCCGATCAAGCCCAGGGCAAGGCTTGTGAGGGGAAAACGCGAAGCGTCCACCACCAGGTTCAGCACCGCGTTGAACATGCCTATGACCAGGGCGAGGGAGCCCAGCTGGGCGATGAACTTGGGATTGGGGAAATCCCGCCTTATGTTCTTGATATGGGCAATACTCAACTGCAGGGCCCCGATTATAAAGCAAAAAATCTTTATGTTCGTGCCCGACCCGGGATTGTCGGCGGAAAAGGCGGGAATTATTCCCAATCTGAGAAAGCCCGGCAGGCTTTTTACCGGCAGGGCGAACCAGCTGCCGGTGAGCAGGCCCCAGAGCATGGTCGACGCGGAAAGAACAAAAAGAAGCCGCGTAAAGTCCGGGATCTTCCTCCCCCTGCGGCGGGCGGAAAGAGCGGCCAGGACGGCTCCCGCGAACATGAGGAAGCCGTAGCCGCCGTCGCCGAAAATCATGGCGAAGAAGAGGGAGAAGAAAACGAGAAAGGAGGGGGAGATATCGTATTCTCTATAGCCCGGCACGGTGCCGAGAAAGTCGAAAACGGGCTGGATGATCCGTATCGCAGGCGGATTCTCGATTTTCGTGGGAGGCAGCTCCTCAACCGATGGCTCGTCCAGCAAGAGGGCCCAACCGCGGGCGGAAGCCTCCGATCTGAGAAGATCAGCTTCCGAAGCGGGGACAAAACCGGAAAAATAGCAAAGTTCTTCCCGGGCTGGCATGCCCGAGCAAAGGCGCTCGATCGCGAGGGCGGCCTCAAGTCTTCGGATTTCCTTATCGATCGCCGGAAGTTCCGCCGTTTGGGAGGCGAGTTCGGCTTGAAGCTGCCCGACATCCCCCTCTCCGCGCTCTATTTCCTTTTTCAGCAATGATAAACGAATTTCAGGCTGGCGCAGTTCTTCCCAACCTTCGGGCAGCCCGGCTTCGCCGATAACTATGCGGCGCAGTTTCTTTTTAGGTGCCGGAAGACTTATGTATTGCAAGGCCTCGTCGAAGTCGACCGACGTACCGACACTTCCCTCCGCCAGGCGCAGCCTCAGCCCCGAAGCGAGGAGGTTCTTGAACAATTCTGGATCGAAATCCCCCCAGGAGGCTATTCGCTCCGCTTCCTTGCGCCGGGCCGCGAGCCTGTCCTTTCGAGACTGGATTTCCGAGTGCCGTCTAACTATCTGATCTATGCGCAGGGCAATGGTTCCGTCGCCCGGAGCGGCGGGCTTTACCTTTTTATCCTTGCTGGAAACGAGTATCGATTTCGCCGCAGAGGCTTTTTTCAGCTCGGCTTCCAAGGCCGCGCAGCTTTCCCCCGAGGCCTGGAAACGCTCCACATGGGCTATACCCAGCTTTCGAAGCTGCAGGGGGGCTTTGAACCTATCCTTATCCAAAATGACAAGGACGAATTTCTTCATAGGAGCTATCATGCCTTCTGCTCCTCGACCTTGCGTTTGGACATCTTGCCCCGCACCACCTGGGCAGTCTGCTGGTCTCCCAGATAGATGCCGATTCGCTTGATCGCCATCCTGGTCTGGGGGATTTTTACCTTCTCGAAAAGATTGACCCGCTGGGTGGTGATTCTGAGTTCATTGCTCAGCAGGTCCCTTTCCCTTTGGACTACGCTGTGCTCGGCATGGACCGAGAGGATCCGCTTCATCGCATCGATGGCCTTGTCTATCCAGAGAGGCCGGAAGTAGCGGTCATAGTCCGCCACTTCGAACTCAAGCGCTTCAAAACTTGGTATAACGACGCCGGCGATATTGCTGTCCGAACTTTTCAGGGTTTTTATTCGAAGAAGGGGCTTCCCCTCCCCTCCCCTGAACTGCGATTCCTCGGCGAAGACCGCGATCCAGGGCGCCATCTCGGCCTCGAGGCTGAGGATGCTCGCCTTGAGTTGGGTCAGCCGGGCTTCCACAGCCCTGATCTCCATCTGCAGCTGCTGCTTTTTAAGTTGAAGCGTGGGCAGATAGCGGGTATACATCTTGAGGGAATCTTTAAGCTTTTTTTGCTCGTTTTTCGTAAGCTTTATCTTTGCCATTGCCTTATCTCCGACTCCCCCTCCCCATCTTACCCGGCGGCCGCTTCGGTCTGAACCATGCCCTTGGGCCAAAATTTCTGGATGAGCTCGCTTCTAAGCCCCGTTTCCCTGGGTTCGAAACAGGAGGCCAGGATTTTCCAACCCTCGTCCAGGGCTTTTTCCAAGGATATGTTGACCGAAAGGTCCATCATCTTCGATTCGAAGAGTTCGCCGTACTTCAAAAGTTTTCTGTCCCATGCCGACATCTGGAATCCCATGGATTTTTTCTCCAGGGTATCGCGATAGGAGGAGAAAAGCTTGATCATGCCGTCCATGATCGCCCGATGATCCTCCCGGGTCTTGCCGTTGACCAGCTGCTTGAGCCTGGACAGAGAGCCGAATGGTTCAATCCTGCCGCCGTGGAGATAGAACTGTCCCTCGGTGATGTATCCAGTATTGTCAGGTATGGGATGAGTTACGTCGTCGCCGGGCATCGTGGTAACCGCCAGGGTGGTGATGGAACCGGCGCCGTCGAAATCCACGGCTTTTTCGTAGCGCGAAGCCAGTTGCGAGTAAAGATCGCCCGGATATCCACGGTTGGAGGGAACCTGTTCCTGGGTTATGGATATTTCTTTCAAGGCATCGGCAAAGTTGGTCATGTCCGTGAGGAGGACCAGTACGTTGCGACCCTTGAGGGCAAAGCGTTCGGCCACCGCCAGGGCGAGGTCGGGCACCTGGAGGCATTCCACAACGGGGTCGGCGGCGGTGTGGACGAACATGATCGTCTTCGCCAGGGAGCCCCCTTCTTCGAGGCTGTCCTTGAAGAAAAGGTAATCGTCGTACTTGAGCCCCATGCCGCCCAGGATTATCAGGTCCACTTCGGCCTGCATGGCTATCCTGGCCAAGAGCTGGTTATAGGGCTCGCCGGAGACGGAAAAAATGGGGAGTTTTTGGCTTTTCACCAGGGTGTTGAAAAGGTCGATCATGGGAATGCCGGTGCGGATCATCTCCCTCGGGATTATGCGCTTATAGGGATTGACCGAAGGACCTCCGATCGCTATGAGGTTGTCCGTAAGCCCGGGTCCTCCGTCCCTGGGGCTTCCTGCCCCGTCGAAAATCCTTCCCAGAAGGTTGTCAGAAAAGCTGACTTGCATGGGATGGCCCAGAAAGCGGACCTCGTCGCCGGTGGAAATGCCCCGGCTTCCGGCGAAAACCTGGAGATACACGAGTTCCTTGTCCAGGCGTATGGTCTCGGCGAGGGAGACGCCGTATCGGCTTGTCACTTCGGCCAGCTCGCCATAGGCCACGCCTTCGGCCCGGACGGAAATAACGTTGCCTACGATGGATTCGATATGGGAATAGAGCTTATTCATCCTTTACTCCAGCCTGAGCAGCATGTTTTTAGCCTCGGATCCGTAGCGGGGATTTCGAGCGGCCAGCGTTTCCCGGATTGTCTTTAGCGAGGACTGGTGGAGATCACCGTCTTCGGCCGCCCCGTTGAGGTCCAGGAAGGACTGCCGCAACTCGTAGAACCAGCCTCGAGCATCGTCCTTATCCTTAAGGGCGAGGTCGGCTCCCAGAATCTCCAGCACCAGATGGAACATGGTTTTTTGTCTTTCCGGCGAGACCGATGCGTCCACAGGGTCGAAGGAGTTTTGCTGGAGATAGACGGCGTCGAGGAACTCACCCTTAAGATAGAGTATATAGTCTTCCAGGCTCGTACCTTCTTCCCCCACCACCTTCATCATAGCCTCGACCTCGGAACTTCGCTCGAGGAAGGAGTGGGCGTAGGCGACCACTTCCTTGGGCATGATGCCCGGGTATTTCGACCAGGAATCCAGGGGATGGATCGCGGGATATTTACGGGCGTCCGAACGTTCCCGGGAGAGTCCGTGGAAAGCTCCCACGACTTTCAGCGTCGCCTGGGTGACCGGCTCCTCGAAGTTTCCCCCGGCGGGAGAAACGGTGCCGCCGATGGTGACGGAACCGTATGAACCGTCGGCGAGCCGCACGATGCCCGCCCTCTCGTAGAAGGCGGCGATGACCGATTCGAGATAGGCCGGGAAGGCCTCCTCGCCGGGGATTTCCTCCAGGCGACCCGACATTTCGCGCATCGCCTGAGCCCAGCGACTGGTCGAATCGGCCAGCAGCAGCACATCGAGACCCATCTGCCTGTAATACTCGGCTATGGTAACCGCGGTGTACACCGAGGCTTCGCGGGAGGCGACGGGCATGCTGGAGGTGTTGCAGATTATGATCGTCCGCTCCATGAGCGACCGGCCCGTCCGGGGATCGCTGATCTGGGGGAATTCCTTGAGGGTTTCGACCACCTCTCCCGCCCTTTCTCCGCAGGCTGCTAAAATGACGATATCCACGTCGGCGTTTCGGCTCGTGACCTGCTGCAAGACGGTCTTGCCGGCGCCGAAGGGCCCCGGAATGCAATAGGTTCCTCCCTTGGCCACCGGAAAGAAGGTATCGATGATCCGGGTCTTGGTGACCATGGGCTGCTTGGGCTTCAGTCTTTCCACATAGCAGTCGACGGCCCGCTTTACAGGCCAGCTGAACATCATTCTCAGCTCCCGCTCAACTCCGCGCTGATCCCGCACGTGGGCTATCGCATCCTCGACGCCGTACTCGCCCGCAGGGACTATGTCCGCCAGTGTCCATTCGCCGAAGAAATCGAAGGGCAGCATAATCTTATGGGTAAAGTGAAGCTCGGGAACCGAGCCGATACAATCGCCCCGCCTGAGTATGTCGCCGGGCTTGGCCTGGGGGCTGAAGCTCCAGCGCTTGCTGCGGGACAGGGCCCGCAGATAGACCCCCGATTCCAGGAAAAAGCCCTTCTGCTCGGCAATTTCCGGCAGGGGATTCTGAAGTCCATCGTAGATCTGTCCGAGCAATCCCGGGCCGAGTTCCACCGAGAGCATCTCTTCGGAAAACTCCACTTCGTCGCCTATGCGAATACCCTTGGTGATTTCATATACCTGGGCCTGGGCTTCGCTGCCCTTGACCCTGATTATTTCGCTCTTAAGCCTTTTCCCCTTGGAAAGAACATAGACCACCTCGTTCATGGCCACATTTCCCTGAAAACCGATGGATACCATGTTCCCGTTCACCGCGACGACGCGGCCGCTCTTTTGGCTCATGCCCTTTCTCCCGAGGTATCGGTCGCGGCTTCCTGCTCCGCCGCGCCGAAAATTTCCGTATACAGGCGCCTATAGCTGTTCTTGCCCGCCTCGGCCGCAAGATTCTGAAGACGCTCGTTGATCATAAGTTTAATTCTATATGCTATAATAAAATCAAGATCGAACCCGCTCAGGGCGGACAGGCGCTCCACAGCCGCCCAACGCTCCTTTTCAAGGGAAAGCTCGGCCTTAAGCGGATCATCGACGGCAAAGCAGGTGGCTGCGGCCTTGACTGCCTCGTCGGACTGCCGGCCTTTCCTGATATAGGCATCTTCGTTTTTCCCGCTCCCCCGGGCTCTGAGCCTGGAAAGCTCGTTTTTAAACCCCCGCTCCCAAATCAGGAAAGATTCCAAAAAACCCGAGCGGATTTCGGCGGGTATTTCTCCCTGGAGATATCGAGGAACAGCTTCGGTCTCCAGGTAATCCTTCGGGTTCATCAGTCTTTTGCAGAAACCGAGGAAGTCTCCGCTGCCCAAGGGCGGCGGAGCGCCGAAAAGGAGGCCGGGAAGAGTGGATGCCAGGTACCAGTAACGGCTCACGAGTCCCTGCCCTCCTCAAGGGCGGCTTTAACGCATTCGCCGAGCCTAGCGTTGACCCTGGAGGCCAGGATTTCCGCCACAGCGTCGGCGGAAAAATCGTAACGAAGGGAGGAGCCTTCCACGGAGATATAAAAGCCCGCGTCCACGCCAGCGAAGGGCTTAAAGAGCACTTTTTTGCCCAATTCCGCGGAAAGCCGGGCGGCCAAGGCCGAATCCAGGGCTTTCAAGCTCTTTTCCGGCAAGAGCACGGAGAGATCCTTCTCGGTGCCTCTCGTCATCTGAACAAGGATGTCGGGCAGTATCTTCTCCAGAAAAGCGCTGGAGAAAAGTTCGTCGCTGCTCCGTTTTATGGCTTCCCGCATGAAAAGCTCGACCTTTTCCCGCAGCGCCAGAATGCTGTCCCTGGATGCCTGGACGAGGGCGAGTCTGGAAGCGTTTTCCTGGGCTTCGATCTTGAGCTTGGTCGCCGCATCCAGTTCCGCAGCCTTGGCTTCGGCGGAGGCGACGATCGAATCGGCCTTAGTCTTTGCCGCATCCAGAATGGCCTGCGCTTCTTTTTTGGCCGTATCCACACCCTCGGTTTTTATCCTCTCGAGAAGCTCCTGAACCTGTAGTTCCATACGAACGCTATCCTTGTCTTGCGACTGTAGAATTTGGGATGGAAACGCTCACCGTCGGCTACGCGTATTCTTTATTAATAACATTTTATAAACCCGCTGCGGCTCGACGTCAATCCTGACGCGGGGCTTTAGGGAAGATTTCTCGGCGGGAGCCCTCGGCCAGCCTTGACTAAAGCCGGGCTATGATTGTATGAATTCCAGCAGCGCAAGCCGCTTTCAGCCTCGTGCGGCAGGCTGCATCGCGATCGCGACCGTCGTATAACGGCTATTACCCCAGCCTTCCAAGCTGGAGACGTGGGTTCGACTCCCATCGGTCGCTTATCCTTAATCGATAGGTATTCCCCACCTAAGGCCGAGATCCTTCACGTTCAACAAAGAAAGAACCGGCACCCCCTCTTCCATCATCCTCGCCATGACACCCCGATCCGCCCCAAGATCGAAGGATCGAGGCGCGATGAACCCGCTGGAAAGCTCCAGGACCGCGCCCCCCTCGCCCATCGAGGCTTGGGTTCCCCCTATATTCACGTAGAGGGAGATACGTCGATTCTTAGCCCCGCTTTTATACAGGGCCAATCGTTCTTCCACCGACTCCCTGAACCCCTTTGTGCCGATCAACCGGGCGCCCAACGCGGCGGAGCTGTTTCTGGCTATCCGTTCGGCCGACTGTCTGCCCTCGGGTTGAAGATCGATACCAGCGTCGTCGGAACCGCCCAGGCTCACCCCTAGGGATACGCTGGAAAGCAGCCCCACACGGTCGAGCAGATATTCCATTTCAGGCCAGGTAAAACCTTCCTGATTCGCCCCGTAACTGGAAGCCGTCACGGACGAAACGGCCAGCACCTCAAGCCCCAAGGCCTGGGCCGCCGAGATCAGGGCGATATTCAAGCCGGGAAAGGACCCCGACATGCCCAAAGCGAGCAAGTCGCCTTTTTTCAGGCCGAAGCGCCAGAGTTCCCGCACCAGGATGGAAGCCCAGGCGGGATTTTCGGCGCTTTTCTTGGCCGAAAGGCTGCCCAGGGTAGTCGTGAGAAAATTGTACTCCTCCCCAATCACGCCCCGCGTACCCGGCATTATGGGGATTCCCGCGTCTGTTTTCGCTTTTTTTATCGTCTCTATCGCCCTCTCCATGGTCCGGCCCGCCTGGGCCGCGGCCTGGGAGATATCTTCCGGAACCTCGGCCTTGAAACCATAGGGGAGCTGCAGCCTGGCGGCGATGATAACCAGGAGTGCCGTAATAACGAAAAATAATAAACGCAGGAAAAAGGTGTTTCGGAAAAACGAGCTTTTCCCTCCATCCGCGACGGCGCCGGATCGCGGCTTCGGTCTCTGCGGCCCCGGGATGAAATAGGATTTCGGGGGTTTATAGAGGTCCCTCATAATCCGGCGAACCCTAAGAGAACGAGGATGATCCTCACGATCGCCGCCCCGAGCAGGGAAACGAGACTTGTCCGGAGGATACCTTCCGAGAGCATTCCCGAGGCCAGGAGGCCGGGGATGAGATGGCCTATGGGCTGGAACTCCAGCGTTATCCCCGGGAATAGCAGCAGCAATCTCTCGGATATCAGGGAAATCAAAAAGCCCGAAAGCAGACAAAGGGCGAAGCTTCTTCTTCCGTAGAGGATGAGAAGCTTGCCGAGAACGAACCGCACGAAAGCCCAGGTGAGAAAGGCCACGGCATAGGTGGATGCCAGGCGAATAGGGCGGTGAAGATAAAGCGCCAGATAACCGGGCACAATAAACCCGCCCGAAGGAAGACCGAGGATTTCGGTAAAAAATAGGTTGACCGCCAAACCGAGCCCGATAGCCATATCCTGAATCATGTCTTCTCCCGCCTTTGGACTTAACGGCCCCCGTAGAGATCCACAGGCCAGCCCTTGGTATTGCCGCATAGCACAAGCGCCGGCGCCTTGCCCGGGCCTTCGGGATCGGGCCTGACGATGCTTTTTAACTCAAGGGCGAGCCTAGGGCTTGGCACGAAACGGATTGTATCACCTTCCCCATCGGTCGAAGCCGGGCCAGGACCATCGCCATCTTCTCGGCGCCCCGCCTTTCGCCAAAGCAGTAGTCCAGGGTTCGCGCCAGTGACGATCAACTTCCCGGGCAGGCCCGCGGCCAGAAACGTGAGCAGGCGGGGAAGCCTGTCCTGTCTATTATTGTAGACAAACAAAAGCTCTTTATCATATCCAACCATGGTACGCACAAGCTCCAACAGCGATTCGGGATCGTTGGCCGCCGAGGCGTCGAGGGCCCGTATTCCCTCCCAGGGTTCAACGAAACGAGCCGCGCCAGGGTCGGGTTTTGCCTTCGCTATGCCCCGCAGGGCGGTATTCCTCCCGACCCCGCAGAATTCCGCGACCGTGAGAGCTATGCCCGCGTTTTCAAGCCACCAGCGGGGAGCTTCGGCGTCGATCCGCCCAAAGCCCGGCCTTCCCTTTATGGTTTCCGGATCGAGGGCCCGAACAAGCACCAGCTTCGTTTGTCGCTCCATCGCCCTTGGTTCGAGGATTCCGGCGACCAGAGGATCGCTGGTGAAGAGTATTCCCTTTTTCGGGACTGTGTTGCCCAGGCTGCGGGTAATTTCTTCCAGGGACCCGCCCATTTCCTCCACATGATCGATACGGGCGTTTGTAATCACTCCTATGGTGGAAAGCAGGATTTTGTTTTCGGAAACCCACTGCAATTCCGGCTTTATCGCCATGCACTCCGCGACCAGGGCCCTGACACCCAGCTTTTTCCCAAGGACCAGGGCTGAACTCTGCTCTCGAATCGAGGGGCGGGCAAGCCGGCGAACAGGCTTTTCGCTCCCATCGGGCAGGATATAGCGGGCCGCTGTCCCCGTGGTTTTACCCAGGCAGGAGATACCCCCCTCGGCCAGGGCCGATCGGATAAGCCGGGTGACCGTGGATTTTCCCCTCGTTCCGTTTACGTGGATGCGTATAGGGATCGCTCGCCGGGCCTTGGCCGCCGAGAACCTTTCGATCGCCCCGATCCCAATCGCGAAGGACAGGGCCGAGGCGAGGACCGCCGCGGGGTTCATTCCAGGGGAGCTTTGAGCCAGGCTCCCAGGCCTGTTTCCAGGAGTTCGGCATAGCCGGGAAGGGCCGCGAATTCCAGAGGCCGGTCCGGATTGTTCAAGGTCCAGGAAAGGGCCAGCTCGGCGATGCCCGCCAAATGCCGCCCCACCCTTTCTTCCAGCGGGTGGCCGTTTTCATCGTAGGGCACATAGAGCCTGCCGAGCTTTTCGGCCCGCACGTACCAGGGATCGATGCCCGTCAAGACCAGGGCTTCGTCGGTCTTGCCCCTCAAGCGCCCCTGGGACGCGTTGGGTGTTTCCATGAGCACCGGCAAGGTGTCGGTGAAATCGCCCAGCTCGCGGTGGGTTAGTCCGCGCAGGTTCACCGGCGAAGGTTCCAGTCGAATGGCTATATCCTGCATCTCAAGCCCTATCACTGTTTCGGAGGCCAAGGGCATTGCGTTCGGATGGGCGACCATGGCCATGTTTACAGGATATTCGGGTGAGGCTTCGTGAAGGTCCACGGTGATCGTTATTCCCTCTTTTTTGATCAACTCGGTGATCCCATAACAGATTTTTTCCGTGAGCGTTCCATCGGGCTTGCCGGGATAGCCTCGGTTCAAATTTCTCGTTTCGTTGCCGGAAAGGCTCTGCCCCGAGGACGCGTGAATATAAACATCCGGATCGGGCCACTGGTGGATGGGGTTTGTCGCTCTTGACCCATAACGGAAAAACCGGTTTCCGGCGGCTGTCTCGATGATAAAACCCTGGGGAGAGCCTTCCTGGGGATCGTTGTGGGTAAAGGCCGAATTGTTCGCCCGGGGAATGACATAAAGCGTGCCTGCCGCGGCCAGGGCGTTTTCGATCAGGAGAACGGCCGCCATGTATCCCGCCGGCTCGTTGGGATGGGTTCCTCCGAGGACGAGCATGGATGCGTCGCTCCCCTCATGCTGGCCGGTCCCGGCCCTCAGGATGTAGACCTCCGTATCGCCGGGCCCGTCCGCCAGGGCGGGAAACCAGTCCGAAAGCATACGTACTTCGCTGACGCCGGCTCCCTTGGCGATATATTCGCTCTTTCGCATAGACAGGAAGGAGGCGCCGGCGACGCCGGCGGCGGCAATGGCCAGGACGAGAAAAACAAAGGCGCTGATATGATGCTTTTTCATCGTCTTCCTCCTAGTTGATCAACAAGAGCCGCAGGACCAGAGGAACTATCACCATGGCCGCCGTCGCCTGGACGCTGGCTTTTTTCGCACTGAACAGGCACCACAGGCAGAGCCCTAGAACGGCGGCCAATATGCTCAGGTATATTATTTTCATAACCGGGGTCTCCTTACAGTATTCCGCGTATTTGTTTGGAGAAAATGATAAAAAGCAATGCCCAGGCGATTGTGACCAGGGAAGGGAGTATCAGTTTTTTCAGGGTCGAGGCATAGCCTTTCAGCCCAACCACTTGGGTGGCGAATATGGCCGACAGAGCGGTGGGCGGCATGAAATCGCCCAAGGAGCAGACCAGGGAGAGGGCCGCCGCGGTGATTATTTGATCCTGTTGCAGCAGGGCGAGCAGGAACGGCACGCCCAGCACGCTGGCGGAGCCGAAGGCCGATACCGCGCCGAAAAGAGGAATGGAAACGGCGATGGCCAGGTAGAGAAGCGCGGGAGGCACAGACAGGGCGTTGACGACGATAAATCCCCGGACGCCGGTGAGTGTCATGATTTGAATGAACATGCCGACGCCCACCAGTATTCCCAGTACCGGAAGCGCTTGATCGACGGCCTGCTTGGCCGCCCTTAGCACGTTGTAGCGCTTTCCGGTGAAAAAGGCGAGAACGGCGCCTATGGTAAAGATGAGAGGCATTCCCAGGTTGGAATATTTCGGGAACGCCCTGTCGGCCACCATGAGGATAAGTACCAAAAGAACGGGCGAGAAGAGCCGAAACGCCCCGTACCTATCCAGGACGGAACTGTCGAGAGAGGAAAGAACTTTCTTCATATCGGTATTCTTCACATACCGATAGCCGAACCAGAGCGCCGAAAGAATGGCCAGGGGCATTGTAAGCAGCAACAGGGGAATCTCGAAGCCCACGTAGGGCATGTCGATGCCGCCGCCGATGATCATCGCCGGTATGTTGACCGGGGGCGCGATCATGCCGAGTATGCCCGCCATGGCGATAAAGGCCGCCGCCTGGGCCCCCGGAATGCCCATCAGCGCAAGTATCGGGGCCACCACCGCGCCGGCGGTGAGGACCGCCGCGCTGGAGGAGCCGGTGATCATGCCGGGGAACATGGCGACCAGCATGAGAAGCACGACCAGCAAGGCGGGGGCTTTATAAAATCGCCGTATTACCGCCGTGGAGAGCGATTCGAGCCCTCCCGATTCCTTGAAAGCGTTCATGAAAATCATGGCGGTGGAAATGGTGAGAATAGTGTCCACATAGCCGAAACTGCCTTCGACCAAGTGGCGTATAGGTAGTCCCTCGCCGCCGGCCAGGGCCCCTGCGACGGCGGCGAGGAGCATGCTGACGGATACCGGCCACTTGAGGGCAAAGGATACGGCGGCGAAAACGCCAACCATGAGGATGAAAATCGATAATTCTGACACCCTGGGCTCCTGGCTCAAAATGGATTGCCTGAATCGAGTGGCAAGCTTTCTGTCTGTGCGACCCGAGCTTAGAAAAAAGGGCGCCGCTCAGGCCAGCGGCGCCCCGCGCAATTAAACTACAGAACTAGCCGAGCAAAGATCAATAGGCGGCCGCTTGGCCGTCCCTGCGGGGATCCGCCCCTCCATAGAGGATTCCCGCGTCGTAATCGTACAACACGGCGTGCACGCCACCGAAATAGGCGTCCCAATCGCCGCGCACCGTCACCGTGTGGCCCATTTTCTTGAGAGCCTCGTAAGCGTTGATGGAATATCTGCCCTCCAGGTTGATGGCGCCCGAAGCCATTTGAAAAACCCGGGGCGCGAGAATGGCGTCCTGTATGGGCATGCCGAAGTCGACCACGTTGGAGATGATCTGTGCCACGGTGGGGAATATCCTGGTGGCTCCCGGCGAACCGAGGGTCATGAATGACCTGCCTTGGGGATCGAGCACCAATGTGGGACTTATGCTTGAAAGCGGACGCTTGCCGGGCTGAACCGAGTTGACCGATCCGGGGCTGGGCACGAAGTCGTCCATCTCATCGTTCATGATGATACCCGTACCGGGGACCACTACCCCTGAACCGAAAAAGTAGTTGATGGTCTTGGTGATATTGACCATATTCCCGTCCTTGTCCATGACCGAAAGGCTGGTCGTGGATCCGGACTCGTATTTGGAAGGATCGCCCGCGGCGCCGGCGGGCATCGGCTTGGTCTTATCGATCTTCGCGGCCAGGGTCTTGGCGTAGTCCTTGGAGGTCAGGCCTTCCAGAGGAACCTTTACGAAGTCGGTGTCGGCCATATATCTGGACCTGTCGGCGAAGGTCATCTTGAGAGTTTCGGCCCACAGATGGGCGTTGGCCGCGCTACCCTGCACCGAGGCGGCGACATCGAAATTCTCCATGATGTTCAACATCTGGACAAGATGAGTCCCGCCGGAGGATGCCGGAGGAACGGAGAGGACAGTGTAGCCGCGGTAGGTACCCTTGACGGGTTTTCGAATTTTTATCCGATAGTCGGCAAGGTCTTCCAAGGAGAGAATACCGCCCCGTTTTTGTACTTCGTTCACGATCGCTTGGGCGATCTCGCCCTTGTAAATCGCGTCTTCGCCGTAGATGCCGATCTTGGCCAGGGTGTTGGCCAGGTCGAGATTGACGAACCTGTCGCCCACCTCATAGGGCAGGCCCTGGTCGAGGTAGATTTTGCTCCCCTCCTCATATTTGACCAGCTTTTCGTAATTGTCTTTTATTATCGTGGCCAGATTCACCGTTACTGGAACGCCCTTCAATGCCCAGCTGATGGCGGGTTGGACGATGTCCATCCTGGAGAGCTTGCCCGAACCATAATGGTCAAAGGCATAGAGCAGACCTTTAACCTCGCCGGGCACGGCCACCGAAAGGCCGCCCTCATAGGTGGACTTGGGGATTACCTTGCCGTCGGCGCCCAGATACATGGTATCACGGGCGGCTTTGGGGGCGGATTCCCTGAAATCGACCACCACGGCTTCGGCCATGTCGGCCATCTTGATTATCATAAAGCCGCCGCCGCCAATGCCCGAGGCGTTCGGTTCGAGCACCCCCAGGGCGAAAGCGGTGGCGATCGCGGCGTCGACCGCGTTACCTCCCTTTTTGAGAATATCGACGCCAACCTGCGAAGCCTCGGGCTTGGCGGCGGCTACTACGCCGTTGGCCCCCTGGGCGCCTCTCCCGTACAGGTTCACCGGGGTTTGCGCGAAAGCCAGCGATAATCCCGAAACCAAAACCACGAAGATCATTACCGATTTCTTCACTCGAGCCTCCTTATAATCGACGCTACGCGTTGCAAAACGGTTTTTCCACTATGTTCCAGCTCTTTTTCACTGTCAAGCAAAACATTTCGGGATTGACAATTATATCGGCGTTATTCGTCTTCCGGTCCGGTCTCCAAACCATAGGTTTTTATCTTGTTCAACAGGGTCCTTCTGGTTATGCCAAGCTCATCGGCGGTCTTTTCCCTGTGATAAGAATTTCGCAACAAGGCCGCAGCGATAGCCTCCTTTTCCATTTCCTCCAGGCTCTTAACAAGCTTGGGCGATTCCCTCCGGAGACTGTCGGGTTTCGAGCCCTGCTCCCTTTCCGCCCAATCAACCTTTCCCCCCTTGAGAAACTCGAAGTCCCTGGCCCGGAGCGTATCGCTTTCGCTCAAGATACAGGCCCGCTCGATCGCATTCTCCAGTTCGCGCACGTTGCCGGGAAATTCATAGCGCATGAGAAAATGAATCGCCTCGTCCCCAAGCTCTACCGCCTTTCTTCCCATCGCCCCGGAAATTCTCGCGAGAAAGGCCCCGGCAAGAAGGGGTATATCCTCCGGTCTTTCCCTCAAAGGTGGAATTCGCACCCGAATCACATTTATTCTATAGTAAAGATCCTCCCGGAACCTCCCGTCCCGTACCTCCTTTTCCAGCGCCCTGTTTGTCGCTGCCACAAGCCTCACATCGATGGGGGTTCCCTTTAGGGAGCCAAGGCGCTGCACCTTGCGTTCCTGGATGACCCGCAACAATTTCACCTGGAGATGCAGGGGAAGCTCTGCGATCTCATCGAGAAAAAGCGTGCCCCCCTGGGCGCTTTCGAATAAGCCTTGTTTGCGGTTGTCCGCGCCGGTAAAAGCGCCTTTTTCGTATCCGAAAAGTTCGCTTTCCAGGAGCAGCTCGGGGAAGGCTCCCATATTTATCGGAACGAAGGGCCCTTCGCGCCGGGAATAACGATGGGAAAGCCTTGCCGCCACTTCCTTTCCGGTGCCGCTTTCGCCGGTGATGAGAATCGTAGCCCCCGAGGGGGAAGCCTTGGCGAGAATCTTGTCCACCTCCCGCATGGCAGGACTCTCGCCTATCATCTCGTCCTTCGTCTTGCCCGCCATTCCCGCGAGCACCGACAGGCGAAGCCGGCGATTCTCCACCGCCTTGCGCACCTTGAGCAAAAGCTCGTCGGGATCGAAGGGCTTGACCAGATAATCGTACGCCCCTTCCCTCATGGCCTCCACCGCGTCGCGGATATCGCCATGGGCCGATATCATTATCACAGGAATCTCCGGGCCCTCGTCCTTCACCCAGCGGAGAAGCTGCATGCCGTCCATGCCCGGCATGCGGAGATCCGAAACCAGGGCGTCGTAGGGTTTTTCCTCGAGCAGGCGCCTGGCCTGGCCTCCGTTGGACGCCAGGTCCGACTCGAGCCCCTCTGGTTGAAAGTAATCCTTGATCGACTCGGCCATCCTGGCTTCGTCATCGACGATCAGTATCCTCATTCGCCCGGCCTCCGCGGAAAAAATTCTTGAAATTACCGAATATTATTCTATACTAACAATATGATCGAAGCGGAAGAAGCACCCCGGCGCCACAAACCGAGCCAAGTGCGCGAGCCCCTGGTGGCCGGAATATTCTATCCTGCCTCAACCAAGGACCTTGATAATCGAATCATTGGCCTATTGGACAGGGTGGACGCCCTTCCCGGGCACTGCTCGGCGATCATAAGCCCCCACGGCAGCCTGGAGTACTCGGGAAGCATAGCGGCCAGGGCTTGGAAAGCTGCGGCCGCCAGGGAGATAGGAACGATAGTAATTCTCAGCCCCTCCCACCGCAGCTTCGAGAAGGGCGTCTTTCTGCCGCAACTCCACAGCTTCGCCCTGCCCACCGGGGAATTCCATGTCGACAGGGCTTTGGTAAAGGAGTTGGCGCACGCCAGCACGGAGATCCAGGTCAACGATATTCCGCATTTCGAGGAACACTCGATAGAGATGCAGCTGATTTTCGCCGCCCGGCTCTGTCCCTCCGCCTTGATTCTGCCGATCGTCATTAGTTCCTGCGAAGGGAAAAGCCTGGACAGCCTCCTGGCCAACCTCCACTTTTTCCTCGGCGATCGAATCGCCTCTACCCTCTTTGTCTTGACGAGCAATCTGGCGGTGGATGTCGATCCCGGCACATGCATCAGCAAAAGCGCGGGCATTCTGGAGGCTATCGGGCAAAAGGATACCAAGGCGTTGGAGGGTTTTTCCGAAGACAGCCTCTCCTTCTGCGGCGGCAAAATCATCAACGCCTACCTGAAAAGCTCCCTCTCCTCGGGCATGGACGCGTTGATCCTGGGCATGGGCAGCTCCGCCGCCTTTATCGAACCGGGGGATCCCGTGGTAGGGTACGGGGCTGTGGCGTTTTCCAGGTAAATCCGAGGCAGGGCCATGGAGTTGCGGTTATCCGAGGAAGAAAAGAAAACACTCTGCGCTATCGCCCGTCGATCCATAGAAAGCTGTTTCCGCCCGGCGGTTCCTCTGGAATTTTCCGGTCCATCCTATAGGGTCGGGGCATTTGTGACACTTCACCAACAAGGAAGACTCCGCGGATGCATCGGCAGAATGGCGAGCGACCTTCCCGTCGCCGAGACTGTCAGCCGGATGGCCAAGGCCGCGGCCTTCGACGACCCCCGCTTCGACGCGCTGACCGAGGAAGAACTGGATTCGATCAGCATAGAAATCAGCCTGCTGGGACCAATGCGCAAGATCACAGACCCGGAGAAGCTCCTGATAGGGCGCCATGGGGTATACATACACCATCAAGGCAGAACCGGGGTCCTCCTGCCCCAGGTGGCGGTGGAGTACGGCTGGGACCGATATACCTTTCTCGACCAGGTTTGCCACAAGGCGGGCCTTCCCCCCGGGACATGGAAGGACCGGAGGGCCGAACTCTATATATTCGAGGGATTGATCTTCGCCGAGATCAGGAAGGGGAATGGCTGAGAATCTTGCGGACTTTTTTGTACCAGAACAGTCGCAAGCGCTCCAGTGTCCTGAATAACCCGAACAACAGGGGCATGGCGGGGTAATCGACAGCCCCGACCCTATGGAGCAGCCTTCCCCCGAAGCCCGTCTTAAACAAATATAATCCCGCCATCGGATGTCCCGGATCTTTCGTGGGAGGAATGCCAAAGAAGTCGTAGGATAGGCAGCCCGCATCCTTGGCGGCCTGTATGGCCGCCCATTGAAGGGCGTAGGCCGGCATGAGATTGCGTTTTTCATTCGAAGAGGCGCCGTAGAGATAGGTTGCGGTGGCGCCCCAAAACAGGGTGATTATCGCCGCCAGGGCTTGGGACTCGTGACTGGCCACCCAGATGGCGATTTCGGGTTTTATATCGCTGTCGGAGCTTGAGGCTTCGGCGGCGATGGCTAAAAGTCGTTCGTAGTACGCCAGGGGATGTATGGCGATACCGTCCCGGGAAGCGGTTTGCTCATAGAGTTCGTAGAATACGGGAAGCGCCTGCGCGCCCAGCCTCTCCACCCGAACTCCACGCTTCTCGGCCAGCCGTATGTTGTACCGCCACTTAGGTTTCATCGCCTCCAAAAGCCGGGCCTTTTCGGGCCTGAGGTCGAGAACAACCGTATCGGGCACCTGTACGGCGCTTCCTTTTCTAAGCCGGGTTCCGGAGCGGAAAATCTCCTGGTCAGCGCAATCCCTCTGCAGTTCCCAGTCCAGATCAAAACGGACGAAAAGAATTTTGCCCTTTAAGCGCGAGAGGATAGCCCGGGCCAGCTTTTCCAGGTAAACAGCCTTGCCGATCCCTTGCTCCGGAAGTCTGGGACCGTGGGGTATATAGGCGAAAGAGAGTCCGAGGGCCAAGGGCCTGACCAATACGACAAGGATGTCCTCATCGCCGGTCTTCTGGCTTAAATCGAAGCGATAGGCTTTCCAGCCGGTGCTGGCCTTGAATCGAGCCCAGAAGGGGCTTTGCATAAAGCTTTTGGGCCTTCGGTCGCCGGAAGAACGCGATCCGTTCCCGGCAGCCTCCCGACCCAGTTCGAGAGGGAGAAATCCAGCTCTGAGCAGAGGCTCCGATGATTCGGATTTTTCTCTTCCCATCATCCTATTTCGCCGTCGGTCACCTTTTCCAGGCCGAGGGCTCTTCCCGCGGCGAGAAGCCGGGCGGAGCCCGCATGGGCGAAGCCGAGCTTCGCGCTCAAGGGTATCGAAAAGAAGCTGTCGATGTCGATCTGCGCCTCCGGCGGGGCCAGGTCCCCGAAGCCCTCCGGCTTGACCAGGGTGCCAGGCTCTGCCCAGGGCGCCTGGAGAATCTCCACGACTTCCTTCCCCTCCCCGTCCGCGCTTTTTCCGGATGCCGCCAGCAGCATGCCCCTGGACTCCACCCCCCGCAGCGTGGCCGGCTTGAGATTGTCCACCAGCACGATGTGCTTGCCCAGCAGCTCTTCCTCCCGGTAAAAAGGCACGAGGCCGGAGACGATGACCCGCTCCTGCCCCGATCCGTCGTCCAAGGTTTCGATATAGAGCTTATCGGCCTTGGGATGACGTTCCACCTTGATTATCCTGGCTACCCTCAATGTGACCAGGCGGGCGCAACGCTCCTCCTGGGGCAGTCCGGCCAGGGGCAGCGGTTTTACCTCTTCCGCTTTTTTTTCTTTCCCCTCCTTTGCCGCCGCCTTGCCAGGAGCCAATTCCCCGGGCTTCGAAGCCTGCGTTTTCGCGTCCAGTGGTTTCGTTTCGGCCTTGTTCCTTTCGGCCCTCTCCTTCTGGGAACCCGAATAGCGTTCTCTCAGGGTGCTGATATGATCCTCTTCCAGTTTTTTAAAAAGGAGGCCGGTTCCCTGTACTTTTTCCAACCCCTCGCACCTGCCCAGGACCGACCAGTCCATTCCCTCCCGGCCGACGGCGAAGCCCAGTTGGGAGGCCAGCGTTTTCGCCGCCCCGGGCATGAAAGGCTGGATCATTATCGCCAGGTCCTTAAGGACATAGCAAAGGTCCGAGAGCAGCGAAGCCGCCTTGTCAGGGTCGGAGGTTCTTGTTTTCCAGGGCTCGGCGTCCTGGAATCGTTTGTTGGCAAGGTCGGAAAGCTGGAACACCGCCCGCAAGGCGTCCCTGAGATCGGCCCGCTCCAGGCAGGAAGTGACAGTGCTTTCGATTTCTTTTGTCTTTTCCCAGAAGGCCTGGTCGGCCCGGCCCTGGGGGATTTTTCCGCCGTAGTAACGCGCCACGAAGCTGAGGGTTCTGTTGGCCAGGTTGCCCAGGTTGCCAATCAGTTCGCCGTTGACTTTTTCGTGGAAGTCCGCCCAGGTGAATGTGTAGTCCGATGTCTCCGGCCTGTTCCAGAAAATATAGAATCGCCAGATGTCGGCGGGGATGCCCGTTTCCATCACATCGGTTCCGAATACTCCTATGCCCTTGGATTTGGAGAATTTGCCGGCCTCGTAGTTGAGATACTCCGAGCTGGACATGTGATGGAGCATGGTCCAGTTCCGGCCTGTTCCCAGTTGGCTGGAGGGGAATATGACGGTGTGGAAGGGGATATTGTCCTTGCCGATGAATTGGAAAAGCTCCACCTCTTCGGGGTTCTGCCACCAGGACTTCCAATCGAAGCCCCGCTCGGCTCCGAGTCCGGCGGTCATGGATACGTAGCCGATACATGCGTCGAACCAGACATAGAACACCTTGTTTTCGAAGCCTTTCTTGGGCACCGGTATGCCCCATTTCAGATCCCTGGTGATCGCCCTGGGCTTGAGGCCGTCCCTGAGCCATGCCTGGGTCATTTGGATGGCGTTTTTAGCCCAGAATCCCTGGGCGCTGGCCTTTTCCAGCCAGGGCTCCAGCTTGGGTTTCAGCTTCGGGAGGTCGATGTATAGATGGGTGGTCTGCTTCAGGTGGGGAGTGGAGCCGCAGGTTGAGCACTGGGGATGCTTGAGTTCCGTCGGTTCCAGAAGTTTTCCGCAGTTTTCGCACTGGTCGCCCCTGGCTCCTTCGTAGCCGCAGGAGGGGCAGACACCGCGCACGTAGCGATCCGCCAGGAAGCGGCCGCAGCTGTCGCAATGAAGTTGCTCGATGGTCTGCTGCTGTATGTAGCCGTTTCTGTCCAGGTCCAGGAATATGGACTGGGTGATTTCGGTGTGCTCCGGCGCCGATGTGCGGCCGAACTTGTCGAAGGCGATGCCGAACCAGGCGTAGATATCCCTGTGCACGGCGAAGAAACGATCGCAGAGCTCCCTGGGGCTCAGGCCCTCCTCCAGCGCCTTTGTCTCGGTGGCGGTGCCGTATTCGTCGGTGCCGCAGATGTAGAGGGTGTCGTAGCCCTTGAGCCTGCAGAACCGGGCAAATACGTCGGCCGAGAGAACCTGGATGAGATTGCCGAGATGGGGGACGTTATTGACGTAGGGTAGCGCCGAAGTGATTAGTCTTCGTTTCATATCGTTGCACAATATCCGCGCCGTAAGGGGCTGTCAAGAATACGCTTAAGTGATAGTATTTCAGCGAAGATGGTCGTATCAATGCTAATGCTCATCCTGGAGCTTCCGGAGACCGAAACTATAAAGGACAAGCGACGGGTGTTGTCCGGCATTAAAAGCAGGCTGCAGCGGAAATTCCATTTATCCTGCGCCGAGGTCGATCTGCAGGATTCCCTCGGATTCGCCGAAATAGGCGCGGCCCTGGTGTCCAATTCGAGGACCTTCGGGGAAAAAGTCTTGAACGAGGCGGTGTTGTTCGTGGAAAACAGTTTTCCGGTGAACATCCACGAGGTGCAGATTCATTCTGAATTATATCAATAATGTTGCGAGGAGAGAGGATGAAGGATATACGGCGCAGGCTTTCGGTTGGATTGGCGATATTCGCGGCGGCGATCGTTTTGGCATCCTGCGTGGGAATGGACACGAAAGTCGAAATCTCCTCCAACGGTTCGGGTACGGTTTCAGCCGAATATCGGATATCCGAGGAACTGGTCGCCTTCGGCGAACTGGAAGCCAACAAGGAACTGCTGCCTATTCCCTTGAGCAGGGAAGATGTGGAAAAAAGCCTTTTGGGCTCCAAGGGTCTGAAATTGAAATCCTGGTCGAGCAAGAAATCGGGAAGCGACCTTCTCATCGCCACGGTGATCGAATTCAAGGACCTGGACGCCCTCATGTTCTACCTGGATCCCAGCGGTACGCTTGCCGTCCACAATTCGGACACCCAGGGGCAGGAAATTCGATTCTCCCTTGGAGATCGAATGCCTAAGCTCGATCCCGATATGAGGCTCCTGGCGGAAGAAGCCTTCGATCCCTATGCCTTCAGCTTCAGCATACAGCTCCCAAAGGCCCCTTTAAAAGCCGAATCGACGCACCCGGCGATAACGAAACGACAAGAAGGCAATACCGTTCACTTCGAAGGCCGGATGAGGGACGTCATCGCCTCGGAAACGGCTCCCGGCATGGTAATATCCTGGTAGCTTCGGGGATGTCGCCCCCACGGCGGCCCTTCCGTCCGGGTATTGACCGCCCTTTTTATTGTTCCTCATCGCTGTTCCCGGAAGCGTCCCGGGGAAGGAAGCGGGCTCTCACCAATTGACCTAAGCCCTTGCTGTCTATTTCCTGCATGACTCTTCTAGCCTTTTCCGACTTGCTCGGCCCCTCTTGAAAAAGGCCGGATTGAAAGGCGGAAAGAGGTTTTAAGCCCTGAAGGCTTATGCCAATCAAGCGTACAGGTCTGCGGCCATCCCAGTTTTCATCCAGCAAGCCAAGCGCCCCTTCCAGAATTTCCCCGGCGGAGACGAAGGCTTCGTCCCTGCTGAACTGCCTATGGATGCAGCTGAAATCGGAAAACCTCAGCTTGAGTCCCAGGGTGCAGGCGCTGTCTCCCTTGATCGTCCTGGCGGCGAGTTCGTCGGAGATCAATCGAAGCGCGTCGATAAGACGCTGCCTTTCCGATGTATCCCGCTCGAAGGTTCTCTCGCCGCTCATGGACGATCGTCTGGACTCGACATTGTATATCCCCGGATCCCTGCCAAGGGCCGCTTCGGACAAAAATCGAGCTGCGGCCCTGCCCAGCTTGACCTCCAGCAGGCTCAAAGGAAGGCCTTGAAGTTCGGCGACGCTGTGAATGCCCAGTCCGTTCAAAAGCGTCCTCGTTTTTTCCCCGGCCCCCCAGAGTTTTTCCAGGGGCAGTCGGGCCATGAAATCTTTTTCCCCGCCTTCGCGAACGATGCAGAGTCCGTCGGGTTTTCTCAAACCCGAAGCGATCTTCGCCACGTAGGAATTTATGCTCACCCCGATGGAGATCGTTAGTCCCGTCGCTTCGCGGATTTTTTCTTTAATGCGCATCGCCGCGTTTTCCGGCTCGCCCCAAAGCCTTTCGGTCCCGGTCATATCCATCAAGGCTTCATCGATGGACAGTTGATGCAGATCGGGCGTAAAATCCTTTAATATGCCCATGATTTCTCTGGATATTTCCTCATAGCGCTGCATCCGCACGGGCAAATATACTCCCTGGGGACAGCGGCGATAGGCTTCGGAAATCGGCATGGCCGAATGCAGACCGAAGGCTCTGGCCTCGTAGGAACAGGTTGAAACAACCCCCCTGTGCCCCGGCGCCGCCCCGACGATGACAGGTTTTCCTTTGAGTTCGGGTCGGTCGATCTGCTCAACCGACGCGAAAAAAGCGTCGAGATCCACGTGAAATCGGCAGGGTCTCATAATTAACGAGGATGACGATTTTCCGCTTGTGAGTCAATCGCACAACGCCAGCGTCCTTTCTTGACATTAGTGACGCTTTTCATTAGTTTTCTGCGAAGTGATTTGGTTGCGCACCAACGGGGCATCGCCCTGACATTCCACTCCCCTACGGAGGATTCATTTAATGGCAAAAGCGAAATTCGTATTCGCCTTCGGTAACGGCGTCGCCGAGGGCGCCGGCATGAGCAAGGATATTTTAGGCGGAAAAGGCCAGGGGCTTATGGAGATGACCAGGATCGGTCTCCCCGTCCCCGCCGGTTTCACGATCAGCATACCCGCCTGCGAGGAATACTACAGGGCAAAACGCAAGCTTCCGAAAAACATCGTCGACGAGGTGAAAACCGCTGTCGTCAAGCTGCAGAAAATGACCGGCAAAAAGTTGGGCGACGCCAAGGATCCCCTTCTCGTTTCGGTTCGCTCCGGCGCCGCGCGCTCGATGCCCGGAATGCTCGAAACAATCCTCAACCTGGGCTTGAACGATGTCTCCGTCCAGGGGCTGGCCGACAAAACCGACAATCCCCGTTTCGCTTACGATTCCTACCGGCGCTTCATCCAGATGTATTCCACCACCGCCATGGGACTCTCCAAGGAACCCATGGAGGAAATGCTCTCGGAGATGAAGAAGAAGCTCGGGGTCAAGAACGACACCGAACTCAAGGCCGGGGATCTCAAGGAACTCTGCGCCGAGTTCAAGGCTTTCTATAAATCCAAGAAGGGAGAGGAATTCCCCCAGGATCCCATGCAGCAGCTCTGGGGAGCGATAGACGCGGTCTTCAACTCCTGGGAAGCCGAGAAATCGGTGACCTACAGGCGTGTCGAGAAAATCACCGACCTCAAGGGTACGGCGGTCAACGTGGTTCAGATGGTCTTCGGCAACAAGGGCGACAACTCCGGTACCGGCGTCTGCTTCACCAGGGATCCCAACTCGGGCAAGAACGAATTCTACGGCGATTGCCTGATCAACGCCCAGGGTGAGGATGTGGTGGCCGGCATCCGCACCCCCATGCGTCTTGTGGAATTGGCGACCAAGCTTCCCAAGGCCTATAAGCAGCTTCTCCAGGTACGGACGATACTGGAGAAGAACTTCAAGGAAATGCAGGATTTGGAATTCACCATCGAGGACGAGAAGCTCTACATGCTTCAGTGCCGCACCGGCAAGCGCCTGCCCGCCGCCGCATTCAAGATCGCGGTGGATATGGTCAAGGAAGGCCTCATCACCAAGGAAGAGGCTATTCAGCGCATAACGCCCGAACAGATCGAAGGTGTCTTCTACCCCATCATCGACGCGGCCGCCGTAGGCCCCGCCAAGCTCAAGGAATTGAAGCTCGCCTCCGGCATCGATGCCGTTCCCGGCGCGGCCGCCGGCAAACTGGTGTTCAACGCCGAGGATGCCGAAGCCATGGCCGCCAAGGGCGAAAAGGTCATTCTCATCCGCCGCGAAACCTCCCCCGAGGATGTCGGCGGCATGTTCGCCGCCCAGGGCATTCTCACCGCCACCGGCGGAAAGACTTCCCACGCCGCCGTCGTGGCCAGGGGCTGGGGCAAATGCTGCGTAGTCGGCTGCGAGGCCCTGGATATAGACGACAAAGCCAAACTCGTGAGGGTGGGCGGCAAGGTTCTCAAGCAGGGAGACGAGGTCACCATCAACGGCACGACCGGCGAGGTTTTCGCCACCGCCCTGCCCCTGACCAAGCCCGAACAGTCCAAGGAATTCAAAACCCTCCTTTCCTGGTGCGACAAGGTACGCAGCCTGAAGGTGCGCACCAACGCCGACACGCCCCAGGACGCGGCCAAGGCCGTAGAGTTGGGCGCCGAAGGCATTGGTCTCTGCAGGACCGAGCATATGTTCTTCAAGGACTTCAAGAACCCCGCCAACTCCGAGAAACGCCAGCTGGCCATCCAGGAAATGATCATCGCCGACGATCTGGAGACCAGGGAAAAGGCATTGGCCAAGCTCCTGCCCTTCCAGAGGGAAGATTTCATCGGCATCTTCGAAGCCATGAACGGCAAGCCCGTCACCATCAGGCTCATCGATCCCCCCTTGCACGAGTTCACCCCCAAGGACGACATCGGTGTCAACAAGCTCTCCAAGATAACCGGCAAGAGCCCTGAGTTCATCAGGATGCGCTGCGACCAGCTCCACGAATCCAACCCCATGCTGGGTCACAGAGGCTGCCGCCTGGCCATTACCTATCCCGAAATTCTCAATATGCAGGTGACGGCGATCATCGAAGCCGCGGTGGAGTGCGACAAGAAAAAAATCAAGGTTCTGCCCGAAATCATGATCCCCCTGACCATCGACAAGAAGGAATTCCAGATCCTCGCCGATCAGGTCAGGGCCGTGGCCGATCCCATCATCGCCAAGGCCAAGTCCAAGGTGAAATACCTCGTGGGCACCATGATCGAAATTCCCCGGGCGGCGCTCCTCGCCGATCAGGTCGCCGAGGCCGCGGAGTTCTTCTCCTTCGGCACCAACGATCTCACCCAGATGACCCTTGGACTTTCCAGGGACGACGCCGGGCGCTTCCTTCCCGATTACGTCAAGGCCGAGAAGGAAGGCGGAAAGGCCATCTTCGCCCAGGACCCCTTCGTGTCCATCGATCAAATCGGCGTCGGAAAACTGGTGAAGCTGGGCATCGAGGGCGGCCGCTCTTCCAGGGCGAATCTCAAGGTCGGCATCTGCGGCGAACATGGCGGCGAGGCCAAGAGCGTCAAGTTCTGCCACTCCGTGGGCATGAACTATGTCTCCTGCTCGCCCTACAGGGTGCCCATAGCCCGCCTGGCCGCCGCCCAGGCGGTTATCGAGGATTCAGAGACGAAGGCCGCGGCTAAAAAGCCTGTAAAGGCCGGCCCCAAGTCCGCGGCCAAGGCGAGCTCCAAGCGCGCTTCCAAAGTCGCGGCCGCTTCCGCCTCCAGAGGCAGGGGCAGACCGGCGACCAGGGCTGTCAAAGAAACAGCCCTAAAGACCAGGAAGAATTCCGCCGCCAAGCTCGCCTCCAAGACTGCGCCCAAGACCGCCGCGAAGAAGGTCGGCGCCGCCAAAAAGGCCGTCAAGGGGACAGCAGCCAAGTCCGTCAGGAAGCCGGTCAAAGCCGTCGCAAAACCCGCCCCCAAGGCCAAGGCAGCCCAAAAAATGGTGGCTAAAACCGTGAAAGCCAAGGCTTCGCCGGCGAAATCACCCAGGTCGGCCAAGGCTGGCAAGGTCGTTCCCAAGGCGAAGCGCCCGGTGGGAAGGCCCAGAGGTTCTACCAAGAAGAATGCCTAAATCTTAGGCGATAAAGAGTCTCAGGGCTTTTTATCACCCCACGTGATACGAAAGCCCCGGGGCTCGGAAGCCCCGGGGCTTTTTAACTGACCTGACTCGGCGAGGCCGCCCCGGCCCTAGAATCGCTTTTCCGAATCCAGCAAAATGCTCACCGGCCCCTCCAGCGCCGCTTCGATATGCATGATCTGGCCGAAGGCCCCCTTTTCGCTGTGAATGCCTTGGGAGCGGAGATGGCGGACAAAACTTTCGTAGAGTTCCCGAGCCTCCTGATTGCCCGCCGCCTGATCAAAGGAGGGACGACGGCCCTTCCTGGCATCGGCGTAGAGGGTGAATTGCGAAATGACCAGCGCTTCAAGCCCCAGATCGAGGATGGACAGATTCATCTTTTCCTCCTCGTCCATGAAAATCCGTAAACCCGCTATCTTTTCCGCCATGGCGGAGGCCTGGGCTTCCCCATCCATCCTGCCTACGCCGAGGTAGACGATCAAACCCGGGCCTATTTTCCCCACCACTGTCCGTGTCCTTCCCTCGCCGATCGATACCGAGGCCGAGGAGACTCGCTGGACGATAGCCCGCATCAGCAGATGAGCCCCGTCGTCGCATAGGGGGCCCTCATCTGCTCGACCAATGTCGCAGGATCGGGGGAGGAGAAAAAGGCCGACCCCATGACAAGCACGTCGGGTCGCGCCTGCGCCGCCTGGGAAGCCGTGGAGGGACCGATGCCCCCATCCACAGAAATAAGAAAATCCGCCTTGAGCTCCGAACGAATGCGCCTGAGTTTTTTCACCTTTTCCAGACAGAACGGTAGCAGGTCCTGGCCTCCATAGCCTGGGTTGACGGTCATGACCAGGATCAGCTCGACGAAGGGCAGCAATTCCTCTATGACGGACACCGGCGTGGAGGGAACGATTGAAATGCCCGGTTTGCATCCGCGATTCCGGATCATCTGTATACAGCGATGGGCGTGAACGCAGGCCTCGGGATGAAAGGTGATGAAGTCCGCGCCGGCCTCGGCGAAGTCCTCGACCTGCCTTTCGGGCGCCTCCACCATGAGATGGGCGTCCAGGGGAAGCCTGGTGCGTTTTCGTATATCCTGAACCATTTTGGCGCCAAAGGTGATGGGCGGGACGAAATGGCCGTCCATGACGTCGAGATGGATCCAGTCCGCCCCGCTTTGCTCTATGAGACGCAAAGCGGAATCGATATCGGCGAAGTCGGCGGATAATACCGAAGGGGCGATGAGTGGTTCACGCATGAACCGATTTTACCATGGGGCACATGACCTGGGAAGCTTGCGCGCCCCCTTTCGCAAGCGCCCAAACTCCCAGGAAGCCTCTGGGAGCGGCACAGGGTATCGATTGACTTGGCCCTTCCCGATCGGGTAGTATGATTTATTACAGCGATACTCGGAATTGGATAAGCATGCAATATCAGGACCGCGTTTCATCCTTGCTCGCCTCAGGCTATGAGTGTCTCAAGAATGCCGACCTGGGCTCTGCATCCAAGGCTTTCGATCAGGCGATGCACGACGATTTCGACAACCCTGAGGTGCTTTTCGCGATGAAATGCGCCCAATTCTGGAACGGCATACTTAAGGAGCTGGGGGGCTTGGAAACCGCCCTCGGCAAGGGAGATCGAATTGTCGCGCGGTGGAAATCCTTTCAGGATTTTTTGTCGAGAATCCCCGGGGATTTCGAAAAAGCGCTCTACGCTTTCAAGCGCCTCGCCTTCGGCCTGGCATTGGATTTTTACCTTTCGGTTCCCGACGAGGTGAAAACATCCCTGGGCGCGGAATTCGATTTTCGCCTCGGAAGATGCCGTAAAGCCTTGGGCGACTACGAGACGGCGCTGCAGCACCTCGAAAGGGCGGCGAAATTCAAGAAGGACGATGCGCGCTACATGGCTGAGCTTGCGGATTGCCAGGCCTTGTCCGGCGAGCAGCGAATTTCGAAAACCCTTTTTAGGGAGGCTTTTTTTATCGCTCCCGACAAGATTGACCTGGAGCTTTTGGAGTCCGACATGATCAGAAAATTGATTCAGCGGACGGAAGAGAGTCGAAAAGAGCTTAAGGAGCTCGCGGAATGGATCCCCGTTTACGGGGAGCTTTCCGGCCTTTTCGGTCTTCCGCGGGAGCTCACTCCTTCGGAGCGTTCGCGGCTTACCTCCTCGATGTTCCAGTTGGAAAACGATATCCGGGAGAACCCTTCCCTGGAACAAAGCCTTAAGCCAAGGCTATTGAATAGGTACTTTTGGTTGCTGCGGCATTATGAGGCCACCGGCGCCGAACAGGCCAAGTTGGAGAAGACGTTACAGAAAATCCGGCTGCTCGATGAGAACATCTTCAAGCAGTATGAATCTTAGTGAGGAGAACGCTATGGCAGATACCCAGCTCGTCGACAAAGTACTTCAGATGCTCAATGAGGAAAAATGGACGAGGACGACGCTTCAAAATTATTCCCTGAGCAGTCTCAAGGAGCTGGACCTCGTCATCGACGAGGCCGAGGCGGCCGGTCTGTTCGACGAACTTCACACCATCTGCAGTGAACAGCTTTCCCATACCAAGAACAGCGTGATCGCCCTGTATATCGCAGGCATGATATCCCTTCGCAAGCAGCCTTCCGACGAATCCTACCTAAGTCAACTCATGGATCTTTTCGCGGAAGGCAAACGCGGCAATATCGTCGAATACATCTGCCTCCGCATTCTCGACTACGGCGAGAATAAAATCGCCCTTACCCGCCTGGCGGAATGCTACGAAGGCGAGGAAAAAGCCGAGCAGCGCTTCGCCGTATGGGAGCGATTGGTAAAAATCGACTATGAGGAAGCGGACATCGTCAAACTCATCGCCGAGCGCAAGGACAGACAGGGAGAACGGGAAGCGGCTATCGATTATTATAAAAAGGCTCTTCTTCGTTATATCAACAAAGGGCTGCCCACCAATGTGCGGGAACTCTGGCTCAAGCTTGTCGATTACTGCCCAGAGGACATCGACTTCTTCTTCCACGTTCAGAAAAAAATCGCCTCCCAGGTGTCGCCCGACAAGGCCGCGATGCTCTTGATGGATCTTTACAATCATTATAAGGCCAAAAAGGAATGGAATACGGCCTTGGATATTCTAAAGATCGTCATAGATTACGACGAAAAAAACCCCGCCATGCGCAAGGAGCTTATCGAGTGCTATTCCGGCAAGTACGCCGAGCATTCACGGCTTCAGGATTATCTCAAAATGTCCAATATCGCCCAATCCTACAGGTCGCTCCACGAGGCGATGGACGATTTCGAAAAACATATCGTCTTCGACGTTGGTAATTTCGTTTTCCACAGAACCTGGAATATCGGTCGTATCGCCAGCGTCAAGGGCGACGAGGTCACCATAGATTTCGCCAAATCCCGGGGCCATAAAATGTCCCTAAAAATGGCCATCGACAGCCTCATGCCCCTCGCCAGGGACCACATCTGGGTTCTCAAAGCCATCTGGCCCAAGGAGAAACTGCGGGAAAAGGTCAAGTCGGACCTCGTTTGGACGCTCAAGACAATCATCAAGAGCTTCAACAACTCCGCCGATTTCAAGCGGATCAAGGCCGAGCTGGTGCCTTCCGTACTGAGCGCCAGCGAATGGAACGGGTGGAGCGCCAAGGCCAAGGACAAGCTCAAAACGGACGCGTCCTTCGGCAACGCCGAGAATGACATCTCCACTTTTATCGTCCGCGACAGACCCTTATCCTTCGAGGAAAAGGTATATATCCAGTTCAAGGCCGAAAAGGGATTTTTTGCCAGAGTGGCCTATTTCCGGGATTATCTTGAGTCGAACGACTTCGACTCGGAATATTTCACGGAAATGTTCGGTTATTTCACCAGCTTCCTCAAATCTTATCAGAGCGTGGACGAGCACGTAATCGCCTCCTATTTGCTGCTCAAGGAATTCACCGGAAAAAACAAGCGTTTTCAGCTTCCCACCACGCTTCAGTTCGCCCAACTTTTTCAAGAGGTAACAAACCCGCTGGAAGTCTATCTCAGCATCAAAGACAGCGATTTGCGAAATTCCTATATTCAGCATATAAAGAATTTCGTAAGCAATTGGCCCGAATTTTTCCTGAAGCTTCTTCCTTACGCCCGCTCCAAGTGGATGCTGGATGCTCTCAAAAACGCCGGGCATTCGGATAAGCTCAAGCGCATGGCCATGGAAATCGTGGAAAACTACAAGGACTATCGCGAAGCCTTTATTTGGCTGGTCAAGGATCTACGCGAAGAGCCCTGGTTCGCCGAGCTCGGCATCGTATACGAAAAAATCCTGCTCACCCTTCTCCACATTCTCGATATCACCTACAAGGAAATCGACAATCACAAGAACACGACGGAGAACCGCAAGATCAATAAGCTGGTGGAGAACATCTTGTTCAAGGACAAGGTGCTCGAAACCTTCCTCCTGGATACGAACATCGAGACCACCGAGCGGGTGTACGCCCTGTTGATGGATATCAAGGAAGTGGATCCGGCGATCAAGCTGGCGATCAAGCGCAAGATTTCCGAGAAATACCCATCCTTGCGCTTCTTTGGCGAAGAGGAAAAACTCACGGTCTCCCGCGGGCTGATGGTGACGGCGGCGAAGTACACGGAAAAACAAAAACTCCTGGAAACTATCATGGAGGTTGATGTCCCCCAGAACCAGAAGGAAATTTCCTTCGCCCTTTCCCTGGGAGACCTGCGGGAAAACGCCGAGTACAAGGCGGCCAAGGAAAAACAGGACGAGCTGAACGCCAGGGTGGGCAAGCTCAAGAACGAGCTGGAACGGGCCCAGATTTTCGATACCTCGACGATCAGCACATCCAAGATTTCTTTCGGTACCGCGGTTTCGCTCTTCAACGAACTGAACGGAGAGGTTGAACGTTATACGATTCTCGGCCCCTGGGAGTCCGATCCGGCGAAGAATATCATTTCCTACCTATCGCCCCTGGGCAAGAAACTCTTCGGGCACAAGACGGGCGAGCATTTGAGCTTTACGATCCACGACAGGAAGTTCCAGTACCGGATCGATTCGATCGAAGCCGCGAAAATTTGAAATCGCATAATGCATAAAAAGGCCGTCCGGACGGACGGCCTTTTCAATATTCGATTTTGCGTATTCCGCTGAGTCGCTGGGACCAGTAACTTTCATGCAAGCCGGAAATGATGACTCCCTTTCTCGGTCCATCGGAGGCGGCGTGGATAAAGGAATTCTCGCTCAAGGCTATCCCTACGTGGAAAATCTTGCCCGCTTCGGCGAAAACAAGGATATCCCCGGGCTCGATGAGGGACTGCCTCGTGCCCAGCAGCGCGAAACCCTCGCTTGTCCGGGGGAATGGTCCTTTAGAGGGCAGCGTCAAATTCAGAACCGCCCTGACAAAGCCCGAGCAGTCCACCCCTTCCCGGCTCTCCCCTCCCAGCCGGTAGGGAACGGCCTGCCAACTTAAGGCTTCGGCGATAAGCATTATCCCGGCCACGCGTTCGGGTTCCAGGCTTTTGACCCAGACAGGAGGAGCGATACCCTCTCCAGGCTCCACGGCGAACCCATTCAACAACCTCGTATCGTACAGAGCCGGCGGCTTTTCCACCGAGCTTCGCGCCTGGGCAAGCGGAGACCGGCCCTGGGCTAATATGGCCCAGGCTAAGAGAAAAAACGAAGCCCGGGCCCTAAAGCGCGCCTTCAGCATCGATGGAGCCCTCGTAACGGTCCAGGAAGGCCTTTTTATATTCGGAGAAGCGGTTTTGGAGGATGGAGAATCGTATATCCCTGATCATGCGGGCGAGGAAATGAAGATTGTGTTGGGTCGCCAACATGGAGTAGAGAATTTCACCGTTGCGGTAAAGATGCCGCAGATAGGCCCGTGAGTAGTTGGAGCAAACCGGGCATGGGCATTCGGGGTCTATGGGGGAGAAATCGTCTTCATAGGCCGCTTTTTTTATGCTGATCTGTCCGCGGGCCGTGAAGAGAAGCCCGTTTCGGGCGGTGCGGGTCGGATATACGCAGTCGAATATATCGATACCGTTTTCCACCGCCTCGAGAATGTAGTCCGGCGTCCCAATACCCATGAGATAGCGCGGCTTTAGCTCCGGAAGAAATCCCGCGCTGTGTCCCAGGTACTCGATGAAGATATCCTTCGGCTCTCCAACCGAAAGCCCTCCGATGGCGATGCCTGGGAGATCGAGCTCCGCTATGCGTTCCGCGCTCTCCTTCCGAAGATCCTTATAGAAATTGCCCTGCACTATGCCGAAGAGCGAGCCTTGATAGCCCTTTTCCTCCCGCAGGACCCGCCAGCGGGCCTTGGCTCTACGCGCCCAGTCGTGGGTGATGAGCATGTATTTTTTCGCCTTTTTCTCATCCTCGCCCCAGGCCGAGCATACGTCCAATTGCATTTGGATATCGGAATTGAAGGCCTCCTGGATATCCACCACATCCTCGGGACGTAAAAAATGCTCCGATCCATCGATATGGGAGCGGAATTTAAAGCCTTCGGGACTTATTTTCCGCAGCGCGGAGAGGGAGAATATCTGGAAACCGCCGGAATCGGTGAGAAAATTGCCCCTCCAACCGGAAAAACCGTGGAGACCGCCGGCCCTCCGGATCAGTTCATGGCCCGGACGAAGGTAGAGATGATAGGTATTGGCGAGCACAATCTGAAATCCCATGGATCGCAGATCCTCGACCCGAGCCGCTTTGACCGTGGCGTTCGTGCCTACGGGCATGAAGGCGGGAGTCCGGACCTCTCCGTGGGGGAGCAAAAGACGCCCCGCCCTGGCTCTCGAGCCCGAGTCCCTATGTTCCTGGACGAATATTTCCGTATACGCCATCGATACTCCTTAAAAGTTGGAACCCGGGGTAGCCCCGGGGGCTCGGGCTCGCGCCGGCCGCGCCCCCCGGGCCCGCAGCAGCTCGGTCCGCCCGTTCTATGTCCGCGCCCGCAAAAAGCCCAGGGCCGCTATGAGGGAAAAGGCGGCGCTTATAGTCCAAATTCCGAACTCCGGAGAAACCCAGCCGGTCCTGGACGCCAGCGATCCCAGCATCTGGGCGACATAATATACCGTGGCTGAGGAAAGGCTGAACAGGAGGCTCATGAGCAAGGAGTTTTTCCTGAAAAGGCCGGCGAAGCTCAGGGACAGTCCGTATACGATGAGAGGAGTGAGAAGGAAGGAATATCGTTTGTTGAGTTCCGTTCTCGCCTCAGCCGCAGGAAGCCCGGAAGCCTCCAGGGAACGGATGTAGTCTAAAAGCTCGGGACTCCTCAAATGCTCGGGTTTTTCCCTAACCAGGCCGAAACTGGCCGGTTCGGTCTTCAGTCCGGGGTTTGTGTATTCCTTTTCCAGTTTAAGGCTCCAGAGTCCTTCCTCATCCACCGTATACACCCGCGCCAGGGGGAAAAACCATGCGCCCTGCCTCCACTGGGCATTGGGGGCCAGGAGCCGAAAGCGGGGTTTCCCCAATTCATCCCGGCCTACGATATCCACATCGGAAAGCAGCCCGGCGCCCGGATCGAAGCGACCTACCTTGTAGACCAAGGCTCCCGCATCGTCCATTATGGTGATATCGGAGGACAGGAGGCTTCGGCCGGTCTGGGCGGTCATCTCCGAATACAGTCGATCCTTGGCAAGCAAGGCGGGAATTGCGATTCGTTCCTTGGCGAAAAAAACCGAAATCGACAGAAACAACGAAAAGATCAGCACCGACCTGCTCAGGCTATGAACGCTTATACCGGAACCCCAGATAACCATGAGTTCGCCGTCGGCATGCATTTCGGCGAGGCAGAGGGTTATCGCGAAGAGGTAGGCGACCGGAAGCAGCTCCACGGCATAACCCGGAACCCCCGACAAGAGCCAGCGCAGTATCCCGGCAAGGGGCGCTTCAAGCGCCAAAAGTCTCCAAATGGATGTGAATAATTCCGCCAGGAGGAGCAGGCCTACGAGAAAGGCTTCGGCGCCCAGGAAGCGGGAGATCACGCTCCCCAAGAGCTGCCTTCGCAGCAGCCGCGGAGGAGAAGTGCTCCAGACCTTGCTCCCCGCCCTCCCCGCTTTCGAACGAGTCATACTATTCTTCTGTTTCCCCGCTTGCGCAAAAACCAGAGCAGCGCAGCCATAGAGAGCACAAGGGCGTTGGGCGCCCACATCGCCAGGCCGGGGGCGATTTCGCTTCGCAACCCCAGGGTCTGGCCAGCGAAAAGGAGACCCCAGTACAAGGTCGAGAGAATCAACGCAACGCCGAACCCCGCGGTTCGTCCGGAGCGCTTGGTTCCCAAGCCCAGGGGAAAGGCGAGTAAGGAGAAAAAAAATCCCGCCGCGGGGATCGCGAATTTTTTATTATACTCCAGTTCGTAGAGCTGCAAGGATCGATCCTTCGGCCGGATCGATAAAGCCTGGTCCAAAGAAGACAGACCGCGGGCAAGGCTGCTTTCCGAGGTCTTTTTATTTCCATCGCCCCCATTCCGAGGCGCAGAAATCGAGCTTTCGCGTTGATACCGAGAGAGGAGCTCGCTCCGGGCCGTCGATCCCTGACGCTGGGCATCGTCGATTCTGCGCTGCAGGCTGCCGCGTTTCTTTTCTATGGCGAGGGAGAGTTCCTTCGTGCTCAACTCGTAAGGGCCCGAGTTCGAATACCCGATGATGGGCTCCCGCAGGGTAAAGCGATAAAGCAGTGTTTCGGCGCTGGAAACGACGAATCCCCCCCCCTCTTCCCCCTTGGTCCGGTGCTCCATCACATCGGTCATGGAAATGAGCGCAGCGCTGTTTTCATCGTCGAGGGAAAGACTGGCGGTGGCCGCCGAAATAAAGGATTGCCGGGAATCCTTCGCCGCTTCAAAGAGGAGGATATTTCCTATTTCCTCGCCTTTTTTTTCACCCGTCACGACCACAAGATCCTTGTAGCGCTTTACCGAGAAGGGAGCCAGTTCGATGGACGCAGAAGCCTGAACGAGATCGGCGTACACCTTCTTAAAGCTTCTCGCTCCCCGGGGAAGAAGGTAGTCGTTGGCCGCGAAGGAAAGAAGGGAAACCGCCAGTCCGAGAACCAGAAAGGGGGTATAGAGGGTTTTGGGGGATATGCCGAGGGAGGAAAAGGCGAGAATCTCATTGTCGCTATTGAGTCGCGCGGAGGTCATAAGGGCTCCGGCCAGCGCCGAAAAGGGAAAGGCGATGGCGACCACCGAAGGCAGCGAATACAGCAGAAGCAGGAGCGTCTGGGCCAGCGGGGCGTTTTTGGTCAGTATGTCCTCGGCCAGAAGCAGTATTTGGTTTACGAAAAATACCACAAAGAAGAAAAGGAAGGAAATTCCCAGCGAAAGGAGAAACTCGCCGGCTATATAGCGAAGGACGGTGAGAGGGATCCCATGGCTGCCACCTGCGATTTTATCGGATGCCACGGAAAAACTCCTTTCTAACAGGGTTTTGAAATTGGCTCATACTCCTGTCGAGCCAAATCCGCCCTCCCCCCTTGCGCTTCCGGCGATGATATCCACGGGTTCGAAATCCGCTCTTACGCAGGAGGAAATCACCAATTGGGCGATTCTGTCCCCATCTTCGATGCGAACCGCCTCCGAGCCGAGGTTGATCAGAATAACCCTGATTTCGCCCCGGTAATCGGAGTCTATTGTGCCAGGGCTGTTGAGGCAGGTCAAACCCTTTTCCAGGGCGAGGCCTGAACGGGGTCTGACCTGGGCTTCGTAGCCCTCGGGCAGTTCTATACGCAGCCCCGTGGGGACAGCCCGCCGTTCCATGGGCTTAAGCCATAGGGTCGCGTCCAGGCGGGCCCTAAGATCGGCGCCCGCCGAACCTGGAGTCTTGTACTCCGGCAGGCGGGCGCCATCACCGAGCAATGTCGGAATCGTTACAGCCATTATCGTCTTCGGAAAGAGTCCCTCCGATCATCGGAGCGACGAGGTTCCCTGTCCCGGGGGGGTCTGTCCCTGGGACGATCGTCCCTGCTCGAGGGAGGCAGCTGGCCGTTTTCGTCCAGGGCGTCCAGCATGGCCAGGTTCAGCCTGCCCATGTGGTCGATCTCCATGAGTTTGACCTTGACCACGTCCCCTTCCTTGACCAGGTCGGTAACCCTTTCCACCCTGGTCTTGGAGAGCTTGGAAATATGGACCAGGCCTTCCTTGCCGGGCATTATTTCCACGAAGGCGCCGAACTCCATGATGCGCTTGACCGGCCCCTCGTAGATTCTGCCCACCTCGGGCTCCTCCACGAGGCTCAAAACCGCGTCCCTGGCGTCGTAGGCCGATTTCTGGTTCTTGCCGTAGATAGTGACGTTGCCTTCCTCGTCCACGTTGATCTGGACGTCGAACTTTTCGCACATACCCTTGATGTTCTTGCCCGCGGGCCCGATGACCGCGCCGATCTTCTCCTGATCCACCCTGGCGGTGACTACCTTGGGGGCGTATTCGGAAATATCGCCGGCGGGGACGGCGATGGTGTTCTCCATGATCCCGAGGATGTGGAGCCTTCCCCTTCTGGCCTGCTCCAGGGCCTTTGCCAGGATCTCGGTGCTGACGCTGGAAATCTTGATGTCCATCTGGAAGCCGGTTATGCCATCCTTGGTTCCGGCCACCTTGAAGTCCATGTCGCCCAGGTGATCCTCGTCGCCCAGGATGTCCGAGAGGACGGCGAAACGTTTTTCATCGGTGATGAGGCCCATGGCGATGCCCGCCACGGGCTTTTTCACGGGAACGCCGGCCTGCATGAGGGAGAGGGATGATGCGCAGACCGTGGCCATGGAGGAGGAGCCATTGGACTCCAGAACCTCGGATACAACCCGGATGGTATAGGGGAATTTTTCCTTAGGCGGAAGCATGGATTCCACCGCGCGGCGGGCCAGGCTTCCATGGCCTATCTCCCGGCGTCCGGTGCCCAGGCGGCCCACTTCGCCCACCGAATAGGGGGGGAAGTTGTAGTGGAGCATGAAGCGCTCGCGCCGGTCGCCTTCGATGTCATCGAATATCTGCTCGTCGAAGACCGTGCCCAGGGTGGTGATGGCCAGGGCCTGGGTCTCGCCCCTGGTAAATAACGCCGAACCGTGGGTCCTGGGAAGTATGCCCACTTCGCAGGTGATGGGTCTGATATCCTCGAGCCCGCGGCCGTCCACTCTCAAGCCCTTGTCCAGGATTCCGTCCCTCAAAATATGGTACTGGAGATCCTCCATGAGAGCCAGGAAGAGACGCTTTTGCGTCTCGTCGGCCAACTGGGCGGCGAAGGCGGCTTCGGTTTCGGCGATGGCCGCCCGAACCGCCTGACCCCGTTCCTGCTTGATCTTGGTAAAGAGAGCCTTGGAAAGGCGTTCGAAGGCGAAGCCGCGGATCGCCTCTTCGTTCTCCAGCCTGACCTTCAGGGGCGCCAGAGGAAGCTTTTCCTTGCCCGCCAGGCGCCGCAGCTCCTCGATGGCGGCGCAGATGTCCGCTATGGGCTGTCTCGCGCACTCGATGGCGCCGATCATCTCGGCTTCGGTCGCTTCTTTGGAGCCTCCCTCGACCATGGTGATCCCGGCCTTTGTGCCGGCCACCACGATTTCCAGACTCGCGGCCTCGCTCTGCTCAAAGCTCGGATTGACCAGGTATTTCCCGTCCACCAGCGCCACCCTTACCGCGGCGATGGGACCTGCGAAGGGGATGTCGGAGATATGGACCGCGGCGCTGGCGGCGTTCACCGCCACGATGTCCGGGGGATTGATCTGGTCGGTGGAGATGACGGTGGGCACGACCTGGATCTCCCTGCCGAAGGATTTGTCGAAGAGGGGGCGCATGGGTCTGTCGATGATCCTGGAAATCAGGATTTCCTTGTCCTTGGGCCTGGTCTCCCGTTTGATGAAGCCACCGGGAATCTTGCCCGCGGCATAGTATTTTTCGTTGTATTCGACGGTGAGGGGCACGAAATCCAGGCCCTCGGTGACCTTGTCGGAGCAGCAGGCGGTGGCGATGACCGCCGAGCCGCCATAGGTGGCGAACACCGACCCGCCGGCCTGTTTGGCCATGCGCCCGGTTTCGAGCACCAGGGTCTCCTGACCCACTTTGCAACTTACTGAATGTACCATTGTTTTTCCTTGTTTTCTGGTTCCGGCGATAGTGTTCGAGTTTTCGGAACAAAAACCGCGACAAGTTTCGCCGGCAAATGGGAAAAGGCCCGTGCGCGCGCTGCGGCCGGGCCTCGTTCACCACGTACTGTGTTCATCACTTCCTGATCTGTAATGTTTCGACCAGGGTTCTGTATCCTTCCAGATCGGTTCTCTGCAGATATTTCAGGAGCTTGCGCCTCTGTCCCACCATTTTCAGGAGGCCTCTGCGGGAGTTAGTATCCTTCTTGTTCACCTTGGCGTGCTCCGTCAAGTCGAGGATTCTCCTGGTCAGCAGGGCTATTTGCGTCTCCACAGCCCCGGTGTTTTTCTCGTTCTTGCCGTATTCGAGCACGATCTGGGCCTTGTCCTCTTTGGTCAATGCCATCTTCTTATTTCTCCTTACACTCTCGTGATACCATTGTCATGATGGCGGCGCGTCCCGACCCGCGGCCTGCCTTATCGTCGATCCTTATCAGCCCCCCGGTAATCGAAGCTTCCCGGCAGTCGGATCTCTCGTCGGAATCCAGGCAAATTTCATAACGACCATCGGGCGGCAGCAGGCTTCCCTGCCTGGGACGGAGGAGAAGACTCGCCTTCTCTCCGCCCGCTCCTCGGGGATCGTTCCTCACCGAATCCGGGAGCCCCTGATCGACCTCATATTCGATCTCGTATAAGCGGCCAAGCATATCCGAGGCTTCGCTCAGCCTTCCTTCCGCTATCGCGTTGCGGATTCGGGTGGAACTGATCGGATGGCCCGAGTAGAGAACTGGCTCCGCCACCAGGGCTTCGATTCCCAAGATTCCGCATAGCCCGACAAGGGCCGCGGCGTTCGTGTCCATCTTATAACCGCATTTAAAGTTCGGTCCGACAGTGAGAAAGCTCACTCCCGCCTTTTTCAGCAAACCCAGGAAATCCGCGCCTGAAAGTGTACCGAAATCCGAGGAAAAGTCAATCAGTACGCAGGTATCCAAGCCTTCGGACTCCAGGATTTCAAGTTTTTTCCCAAGGTTGAAAATACTTCCTTTAAAGGAACTCGGACGGAGTATCCGTTTCGGATTTTCTCGAAAAGTGACGACACAGCTCTCCATGGAAGGAGTCTTAGCCCTTACCAGGTTTAATAATCGCTGGTGCCCCCTGTGAACGCCGTCGAAAACCCCGACGGAGGCGGCTCTCGGTTTTCCGCAGCCTGTTTTTATGAATTCGTCCCAATCGAGGATCTTCACGTCACTCGCCCTCCCGGCGCGGGCTTAAAACAGGGCCGAAGCTCAGCCCGCCCTGGCTGTTCCTCACAATGCCGTGAAATCTCGAATCCGGCCCAAAAACCGCCAGATCCCGATCCATGCCACAGGAAGCGCCCAGCTCGGCCAGAAGAGCGGTTTGTCCGTTGGAAAACAGGGGGATTTGGTCTTTTCCAAGCCGGAGAATCCCGAGGCCGAGAGCCGAAGCCGTATCGGGATCGATCGCATGAAGGGGGAAACCCGGGTCGTTGTCGATCTGACCGATGGAAAAGGGACCGACCCTCGTTCTACGCAGGGCGCTCACGTGGGCGCATGTTCCGCAGGCCCGGGCGATATCCCTGGCCAGGGCCCGAACATAGGTGCCCGACGAGCAGTGAATCCTGAACTCCCCCTTCCCCTCCGCGGCATCATAGCGCTGGAGTTCCAGGGAATGAATTGTGACAGGGCGCGCCTTGAGCTGAAAATCCTGCCCCCGCAAGGCCAGATCCGAAGCGCGCTGACCTTTGACATGTAATGCGGAGTAACGGGGTGGTATTTGCTCTATGGTACCGACAAAGCGGGCGAGGGAGTTCCTGATGTCATCTTCCCCGGGGATTGGGCCCCGGGAATCTTCTTTTCCCACCGGATCGAGGGTGTCGGTGCCTGTGCCGAACCGGAAGCTCGCTTTGTATACCTTGTCGAGCCCTAAAAACCAGGGTGCCAGCCTGCTGTACTGTCCCACCAGAACGATCAGGAGGCCGGTGGCGAAAGAGTCGAGGGTCCCGCTATGGCCGACTTTGGAGTCGGGATATGCCTTGCGGATAGCCTTCAGAGCTGTGAACGAGGTCACCCGCGCCGGCTTGTCGAAGAGGAGATAGCCTATCGCGCTCATCGCCCGAGCAAATCCTTGATCTTGCCCACCATTTCAAAACCTTCTTTTATCCCCAGGTCGGGAAAGAAGTGAAGAATCGGAGTGAGCCTTAGGCGCAGCTTTCTGCCAATCCGGGATTGGATAAAACCCGCGGCGCTCTCCAGCCCTTGGACCGCCGAGTCCAGGCTGGCCTGTTCGTCCTCCAAACAACTCACCCACACCTTGGCGTGGGACCCGTCCCTGTTGACTTCCACCCTGGAGACGGAGACGAGACTAGCCACCCGGGGATCCTTGATTTCGCCGGAGAGAATGAGGGCGGAAATTTCCTCCCTCAGTAGCTCTTCCAGTCTGTTACGCCTTATTTGATCCATTGTCCTCAGGCTTCCCCAGGGTTCTGGCGACTTCCACGGTTTCGTAGATTTCCAACAGGTCCCCTTCTTTGAGATCGTTGCAGTTTTCGATGCCGATACCGCACTCGTACCCGGCCCCGACCTCCCTGGCGTCGTCCTTGAAGCGCTTGAGGGAGCTTATCTTGCCCTGGAATATCTCTATATCCTCGCGGATCACCCGCACCTGGCAGTGCCTGCGCACCGCGCCTTCGAGCATGTAGCAGCCGGCCACGATACCCACCTTGGGCACACGGAAGATGTTGCGGACTTCGGCCTTGCCGATCTCCTGCTCTTTGAGCTCCGGCGACAGAAGACCTTCCATGGCCTTCTGTATGTCTTCCTGGGCGCGATATATGATGTTGTATTTTCGGATGTCCACCTTTTCCCTGTCGGCCAGCATCTTGGCCGATGCTATGGGGCGCACGTTGAAACCGATAATGATAGCGTCCGAGGCCGAGGCCATCATGACGTCGTCGTCGGATATGGCTCCCGCGGCCGCGCGGATGACACTGAGGCGGATTTCCTTGGTGGAAAGCTTTTCCAGCATGCCCTTGAGAGCTTCGACGGAACCTTGGACGTCGCCCTTGATGATCACCTTGAGTTCCTGCACCTCTCCGGCGGAGATCGTCTCGTAAAGGTTGTCGAGGGTGACTTTCTTGACGTTCTTGCCTTCCTCGTACTTTTTGAGTTCCTGCCGTTTGTCCGATATGGCCCGGGCGTATTTTTCCTCGTCCACCACCTCGAAGGGGTCGCCGGCGTTGGGAAGACCTTCGAAACCCAGGACTTCCACGGGCGTCGAGGGGCCGGCCTCCTCCACTCTGTTGCCCTTGTCGTCGAACATGGCCCTGACCCTTCCGGGATAAATGCCGGCGACAAAGGAGTCGCCGATTCTCAGGGTACCCTTGTCCACGATTATGGTGGCCACGATGCCCCGGCCCTGGTCGATCCGGGACTCGATTATCTTTGCCTCGGCCAGGCACTTGTAGCTGGCTTGCAGTTCGAGTATCTCCGCCTGGAGTAGGATGGCGTCCAACAACTCGGGAATGCCCTTTTTCTGGAGGGCGGACACTTCGCAGAACTGGGTCGTCCCACCCCATTCCTCGGGAATGAGTCCGAGCTCGGAAAGTTGGGTTTTCACCCTGTCGGGGTTTGACTCGGGTAAATCGATCTTGTTCACCGCCACTATGATGGGGACTTCCGCGGCCTTCGCGTGGTCGATGGCTTCCTTGGTCTGGGGCATGACACCCTCGACGGCGCTCACCACCAGGATAACTATATCGGTCACCTGGGAGCCCCGGGCTCGCATCTTGGTGAAGGCCGCGTGGCCCGGGGTGTCCAGGAAGGTTATCTTGCCCCTTCCCGTCTCCACCTGATAGGCACCGATATGCTGGGTTATGCCGCCGTACTCGCTGGAAACGACGTCGGTCTTGCGTATCGCGTCCAGGAGCTTGGTTTTTCCGTGATCGACGTGGCCCATCACCGTGACGATCGGAGCCCTGGGCTTCAAGTCGTCGGGGTTTTCCGCCGCTTTTTCGATGACCGTTTCGTCGTAGAGGCTGACGATTTTCACCTCGCAGTTGTATTCGCTGGCGAGGATAGTCGCCGTCTCCGCGTCGATCTTCTGATTGATCGTCGCCATGACGCCGAGGCCCATCAGCTTCGCGATCAGTTCCGCCGGCTTTATGTTCATTTTTTTAGCCAGATCGCTGACCGAGATGTTCTCCATGATATCGATGGATTTGGGGATCGCTATGGCCCTGGCTTCGGCTTTTTTCTTTAGCTGAAGCTCCTTCTCCAGCTCCATATCCTCCCTGCGGACGAAGGCGCCCTTTTTTCGGGGGCTCTGCTTGCGCTGACCGGTTCTTCCGGTCTCCATCGGAGCGGGGCCGCTCTGGGGTCCTCGGGCCCCATAAGCTCCCGGGCGTGGCCCGCCCGAAAGGTTGCCCGCCCTTCCGCCGGGTCGGCCCTGGGAAGGATAGCCTGGACGATATCCGCCGGGAGCTCCCGGTCCCTGGGGCCTCGGCCCTCGGGGATAGGGGCCCCCTTGGCCTGGGGTATAGGGTCGCGAACCCTGGTAGCCGCCCTGGGATGGCCCTTGGTAGGGGCGCTGGCCCTGATAGCCGCCGCCCTGGGGTTGATAGGGGCGCTGGCCCTGATAGCCGCCGGAGCCCTGATAGCCCTGGGGCCTAGGCCTGTTGGGATCATAGGGCTGGGATTGGGACCTATAGCCACCGGGGCCGCCCTGGGTACCCTGATAGCCGCCCTGGCCGCCCGAAGAACCTTGATAGCCGCCTTGGCTTCCCTGGTATCCGCCCCTGTAGGAACCCGGACCGCCCTGATAGTTCGATCCCTGATAATTCGAGCCCTGGTAAGAAGAGCGGCCTTGATAGGGCTGACCGCGGGGGGCATCGCCCCTGCCGCGGTTGGCGGGATAGCCGCCGACGGTTCCCGCCGCGCCGTAGGGTCTTTCAAATCCAGCCTGGAAGCTGTTCTTTTGCTGTCCCGACGAAGGCTCGCCAGGTTTTCCGTCTTTAGGCCGATCCCTTTTCGCAGCCGGTTCGGAAACTGGTTTCCCCGCCTCGGGAAGAGGGGCTTCCTTGGGTGCCTCGACCTTGGGCGCGCTGATCGCCGGCTCGGGTGTCGATATTGTTTCAGAAAGGTTCCCCCGGTCGTTTGGGGCGACTTCCGGGCCAACAGGATGAATGCGGCCGAGCTGAGCCTTATCCTCTTCCGGAAGGACCTGTTGCTGGGCCTGTGCTTGTGCGGCGCTTTCCGGTGGAAGTTCCGCAGGTTCCCCCTCGTGTCGTGCGACAACCTTGGCCTGAGCCTTTTTGAGCACCAGCTTCTTCTTGACGACCACAACCTTCTTTCGCTCTACTGGAGACACCTCCTCGGGCTTCGGTTTGGCCGGGCCGGCTTCGCTCTGGGCCGATTTAGGCTGTTTGATGAGATGGACTTTTTTCTGGGGGTTTTCGGTGTTATCCGTCATATCCTACCTTTGGGCTTCCTGATCGTCGCCGTATTCAAAACTAAGCTCCACGCCGCAGGATGGGCAGTTCTTCATATCCGGAGTAACCGCGGTCCCGCAGTCAGGACAAGTATATTCTTCATCCTCGGAGTCCAGGACCTCCTCGGTCTCCTCTTGGACAATCTCGATGTTCTCTTCGATTATGCTCTTGATGGATTCGATATCATCCATCGGCAAACCCGAAATGGAGGAGAGCTCCTCGTCGTCCTTGGCCAGGAAATCCTCGACCAGGGTCAAGTTCGCCTCCGCGAAAGCCCTTAGCCATTCATTCTTCATGCCCGGCAGGTCCGAGAGCAGTACGGATCCTTCATCCACCGCTTCCACGGTCTCCTCGGCATCCATAAAGAGGCTGTCGGCGGCCCGCTTGAGCTCGATATTCCTGCCATCCTGGAGGTACTGCTCCTCGGTCTTGACGTCGATGCTCCAATCGCAGAGCCGGTTGGCCAGTTTGACATTTTGGCCCATCTTGCCGATGGCGATGGACAATTCCTTGTCCGCGACAATGGCCAAGGCGCTGTGCTTGGCCTCGTCCAGGATATGCACCGTCTTGACCTCGGCGGGAGAAAGGGCGTTCTTGATGAACTGCCGGGGATCCACATCGTATTTGATGAAATCGATCTTTTCCCCTTCCAGTTCCTGGCTGATAAGCTGGCTGCGCATTCCCTTGGGGCCTACGCAGGCGCCCACGGGATCGATATCGTCCCGCTTGGAGTACACGGCCACCTTGGTTCTATACCCAGGCTCGCGGACAATCTTGAATATCTCTATGGTCTTATCGTAAATCTCCGGAATCTCGAGTTCCAAAAGTTTGGTGACGAATTCCGCATGACTTCTGGAAAGGACTATCTGCAGCCCATTCTTGCCCTTGTCCACCTCGTAGATGAGCGCTTTGATCCTGTCTCCGACATGGTAGACTTCCCTGGGGGACTGGTATTTCTTGGGAAAGATCCCCTCGACCTTGCCGAGATCCACGTAAATCACATTGTTGCGTTCCCGTTGGTAATATCCAATTATCAACTCGCCCTGCTTGGATTTATACTCCGCATAGAGCGTATCCCTGGATATATCCCTGAAGTTCTGCCTGGTGGTTTGCTTGGCCACCATTACCGACTGGAGGTCGAATTCCTGGGGATCCACCGGAAATTCGATGATATCCCCGACCTCGGCGTCCTCGGCGTAACCTCGCGCCTCGTCCAGGGACATCTGAAGCACCTCGTCCTCCAGATCATCTTCTTCGACAATGACTTTTTTTGCGTAAATGTCCACGCCCTCGTAGTTTTCCCTAAAACGGACCACGGCGTTCTCGCTGGTGCCGAACTTCTTTTTATACGCCGCGAGAAGGGCTTCCTGCAGGGTGTTGACGATGAGTTCTTCGGAAATCCCCTTTTCGCTAATCAACTGTCGAATGGCTTCCGCCATATCAGATGCCATCTTTTACTCTCCCTTGGACATAGAATCCAATCGCGCCTTGGCGACGGACGAAATATCGATAAGGGCGCGTTCCGTGCCCTGCTGAAACTCAATCTTGCCTTCCGAATACGAAAGCAGCCGGCCCGGAACCCACTCGGTCGATCCCTTCAAAAGCAGCTTTATCGCTTTGCCAGCGAAGGCTTTCCATTCCCGCTCGCCGCGTAGTATCCGGTCGATCCCCGGGCTGGAAATCTCCATATCCGGATCCTGCACCCCCAGAAGGGTTTGGATCTGGGGAAGAATAAGCCTATAGGCTTTCGTGCATTCCTCGGTGCCCGTACCCTGGGGTGAATAGATCACCGCCTTCACCCTTAGTCCGCCCCGATGCCGGGCAAGACCGAATTCCAGCAGAAAAAGCCCTGCTTTTTCAAGAATCGAGCCGATCCTGTCTTCGACTTCCCTGTCTTCTACCATGCCGCCTCTAAAAGCCGGGCCGGCGCGATTGCCGCCCCTGTCTTCGGGCGATGGGCCGCGCCCCAGGCCCTACGCCAAAAAAAAAGAGTCGTAGAACGACTCTCCTTATTACTAAAAAGAATCCCGGGCTTTTTACATGCGCCTATAGTAGTATTCTGCAATGGATTAGTCAATAGCCGCAGTCCGAAAGAGCGATACGAGGTTTCCCGCTAATCGGCGGCTATGACTATAGCCGCGACCCGCGATGCGCCGGCGCCTAAAAGCAATTGTGCACAAGCTTCTATTGTCGAACCGGTGGTACAGATGTCATCGAGCAGCAGGAGCGAGAGCCCCTCCGCCTTGTCAACCATTCCCGTTTTGAGCGTATAGGATTCCTTCGCGTTCAGGCTTCGATTTTTCTTGTCCAGGCTTTTCTGCTCCCTGCCCCGGTTTCTTTGCAGCATCCTGAATAGCCGAAAGCCTTTTCGTTCCAATCGCCGGGCTATCTCTTCCACCTGATCCCATTCATGACGACGAATTTTTTCCGCCCTCGGGGGGACAGGCACTATGGGGCGCCCCGGCCAGCGGCTCAGTATTTGCTCGGCCAAGAGTTCGGTAAAAAACGGGGCGAGGCTTGGCCGCTTTGCGGTTTTGTACGCTTTGAGCAGCCTGGCCGGATCATCGCGATAAAGGAAGAGAGGCACAATACCCTCACATGAACTTTGTCTTTCCCGGCAAGGAAGGCAAAGCTCTTTTTCGGAATAAAGAGGCCTTCCGCAGAACCCGCATCGGTCGCCGTCCAGGACTTGGATCTTTCCTCGGCAATCATCGCAGAGGGGCAGAGACCGCTTGGGCCCCAGTTCCAGGCGACGATGACAGAGAAGGCAGTAATGGGGGAAAAGGCATGAAAGAAGGAGATTGTAGCCTTGTCGCGAAAGGCGTCTTAAATCGGACGCCGGCGAATCCAGTCCGCTCACCCTTCTTTTACGCCGCGAAACCGCCGGCCGCTTCAAAGATCAATGAATAAACCGTTTATTGCAGGGTCTTATGCAGCTCGGAAAGCAACTGTAACGCTTCCAGGGGTGTCATGCCGTCCGGATTGGCTCCACGGATCCGGGCTAAGGCCATATCCTCGGCGGAAAAAAGCTCGGCCTTCCAGATATCCCTTGCAACGAGGCTTTTTTCGGCGATACTCCCAACGCCGGCCGATTGGATTATGCCGGTATCGTCCCCCTCTTCAAGCTTTTCCTTGGAACGGGCCAGGTTCTGCTCCAAGCTGACGAAGCGTCCCTGAAGCTCCCGGGCTCGCTCGAGCACCCGTCCCGGAATTCCCGCCAATCCCGCCACGTGTAATCCGTAGGAACCGGCGGCAGGGCCGGACCTGAGCTGTTTCAAAAAAACGATCTCCCCCTCGTTCTCCAGCACCGCCATGCTCAGGTTGAGCATCCTGGGATGATCCAGGGAGGTGAGTTCGTGGTAGTGGGTCGCGAACAGCGTACGACACCCAATGTCGTCCAAAAGCATCTCGCTGACCGCCCAGGCGATGGATACCCCGTCCAGGGTGCCCGTCCCCCTCCCCACCTCGTCCATGATGACCAGACTATGCTTGCTGGCAGTATTGAGGATATAGGCTGTCTCGTGCATCTCCACCAGGAAGGTGCTCTCCCCTCTGGCCAGATTGTCCTGGGCCCCGACCCGGCAGAATATCTTGTCCACCAAGCCGATGGCCGCGTACTCCGCCGGAACGAAGGAACCCAGGTGGGCCATGAGGCAGATCAGGGCGGTCTGGCGAAGAATCGTCGACTTGCCCGCCATATTGGGTCCCGTGACGAGGGCAAAACCCTTAGTCTCCACATCGAGTTCGATATCGTTGGGGACAAAGACCCCCGGGGCTAGGCAAGCCTCCACGACAGGGTGTCTTCCCTGCCGTATAGAAAGCCCATTCCCATCGTTCAGCACCGGTCTGGCGTAGCCTCCCTCGGTGGCGGCCTGGGCGAAGGAAGCCAGGCAGTCGATTTGTATAATTGCCTGGGCGATGGCCTCCATGGGGGGAATATAGCGTTTCAAGTCTCCCCTCAAAGCCAGGAAAAGCCTTTTTTCCAATTCGACAATCTTTTCCGTAGCTCCATGGATATCGCTTTCTATCTCCGCCAGCCGATCCGTGGTATAGCGCTCTCCGGTAACCAATGATTGGCGACGGATAAAGTGTCCGGGCACCGAGTCGAGCTTGCCCTTGCTCACCTCCAGGTAATACCCGATGATCTTGTTGTAGCGAATCCGGAGATTCTGAATGCCGGAAGCTGTTCTTTCCTCCTCAAGATAAGCCTCCAGTACCCGATTCGAATTCTGCTTGATCGCCCTCAGCCTGTCCAACTCGGCGTCATACCCCTCCCTCATCAGATTACCCTCGGTCAGCAGAATCGAGGGATCTTCTTTTATCGAGGTATCGATGACGTCGATAGCCTGGGCGCAGTCATTTCGCGCATCCTCTCCCGCCGCCCCCCGAAGCAGGGCTGGCGCGGACTTCTCGTCCAGAAACCCCAGGGCGGCCAGGGAGGAACGCAGGGAATCCCGGAGTGCCAGGATGTCTTTGGCGTGAGCCTTGTCCATGGACAATCTGGCTATGAGCCTTTCCGTATCCAACACTCCGGAAAGGATTCTCCGTAACTCGTTGAGAGCCAGCTGCTCCCGGTAGAGAAATTCCACCGCGTCCAGTCGTGCTTCGATACGAACCTTGGAACGGAGGGGCTGAAGTATCCATTGCCTTATGCGACGGGCGGCGCCGGCGGTTTTGGTTCTATCCAGCACCGACAGCAGGCTATCCCTTCTCCCGGAATCGGAGAGATTTTTAACCAGTTCGAGATTTCTCCTCGTCGCCTCGTCGAGGCCGACGTATTCCCGGGAGTCGTAGGGCAGCAGGGAGCTGATATGGGGGCTTCCGACCTTGAGATTCTCATCGAGATAGGTCAGGAGAATATCGGCCGCGGCGAGTTCGGGGTCTTCCCCCGAAAATCCAAACCCTTTCAGGGAAGCCACGCCAAAGCGCCGGGCCAGGGTATCCGCCGCCGTTTTGGTATCGAAGGACCAGTCGGGCCGTTTTTCGATCATCAGATTCTCGAGTTCCCGGAGGGCTGTCATCAAACCAGGCCTATCGTGGAGCGATTGCTGGATAATCAGTTCCCTCGGAGAGAGCCTGTGCAGCTCCGAGCGGAGAAACTCCTCGCCCGCCGCCCCATCGTCAGGCCGGGAATGGGCTCTGAATTCCCCGGTGGATGCGTCGAGGCTGGCTACGCAAATCCGACCGTCGAGGGCGCAGGCGCAGACTATGTAATTATTGCTGTCCTGATCCAGGAAGTCTTCTTCGATCGTCGTCCCCGGGGTAACCACCTCGATGACGTCCCGCTCGACAATGCCCCGGGAACTCGGCTGACTCAGCTGCTCGCAGATGGCCACCTTTTTGCCGGCCTTGAGCAATCGAGCGACATAGGGTTTATAGGCATGGTAGGGGATGCCGCACATCGGCTGACCTTGGCGTTTGGTAAGCGTAAGGTCCAATAAAGCGCTGGCCTGCACAGCATCGTCGAAGAACATTTCATAGAAATCGCCCAGGCGGAAAAAGAGAATCGCATCCCTGTGCCGGGCTTTTATCCGCCGGTACTGGTCCAGCATGGACACGCGTTCAGCCAAAGCACTGACCCCGCCGCAGCTTTATTGCCCGCCGGACAATGCTTGGATCACCTTATCGGTGATATCCACCGAGGGGCTATTCCACAAAACAAGATCCGATTTTTTATCCTCGGTCGCGAGATTGAGGACGAGAGAATAGCCCTCGGCCTCGGCGACCCGGGCTATGGTCGAGCTCAAGCGCTGGACGAAGCTCAGGTTGGCGCCTACGACCTTCGCCAGGATGTCCAGCTCGTTCTGCCGCTGGGCGGCGAATTCCTTGATCGCCGCGGTTTTCCTCTCAATTTCCTTTCCGTACTGCTCGGCGGTCAAGACGGCCCCCATGGATTCCAGCTCGGTTTTCCGGGCGCTCAACTCCCGCAGCTCCGCCGTTTTCGCGTTGATTTCGGCTTGAATCTCCGCTTTTTTCGCCTCGAATTTCTTCAACGAATCCTGATCGATGGGAAAAGCGGCAAGAACTCTTCCCATATTCAGAACCGCCACCCTGGTAATCTGCTGAGCCCGCAAAGGCAGGCCGGCGCCGATCATGAGGATCCCGGCGAAAACCATCGGCAAATACCTTCTAGAAAGCCCCGAGGCTCTCCGTATCATACACAAACCTCCCAATTCGATAGTGCAGTCTTAATACAGGGGCTGGGTGATGCTGAGCACGAAGTCGAAGTCCCAGCCCTTGGTCTTCCAGTCTATATTCACTCCGTCGAAGGAGAAGCGTTTTACGAAATAGAAGCGGAAAGGAAACTGGGGAATGGTGAAGCGCAGCCCCGCGCCTGTGCTGAAGGCCATATTGCTCCAGCCGAGGGAAGAAAATCCCGTATTGGGAATGGCTGCGGGGGTTGCGAGAGTCATATCCAACATGCCGGTCTCAGTTTTCATCGCCCCGGCGTCCACGAAAAGGTCAAGCCAGAGCATTTGCTCGACGATAGGCATACGTAATTCAAGCGAATTCTCCCAAAGCATGACCCCCTTGGCGCCATAAAGCTCGTCCCAGCCCCGGGCATTGAAGGTACCGTCCAAGCTGATCCAGTCTTTAGTGACTTTGAAGGGGTACCAGGGTTGGCCGAAAAGCGATTGGAATCCCGTATGGGCCATGAGAACCCATTTGAAGTTCCACGTTTCGCTTAAGGGAATCTTAAAAAGGGTATGGTATGCCTCCAGCTTGGTTTCCGACTTGAGATAGTGCTGACGCTCAATGGGCAAAACTCCCGTAAGGGTAAGCCGTTGGCCGGCGTAATACCCCGAGGAAGGGTTGTACCAATAATCGAGGTTGTTGAGATAGAACCTTCCGTAAATTCTGTCAGTAAGGAGCCACTGGCCGTTGGTACTTCTGAACTCGGCTTCGTAGGGCCGATATTTCGTATCGTCGTACTGAATCATGTCGAGCCCTGAGCTTACCCCGCCGGCAACGCCCAGGTCGCCGAACCGATACTTTTGCGTATAGCCCAAATTGAAGCCAAGGCTGAAGTCCCAGTTCTCGTAGGGCATGAGGTACTGATCCGGGATCGAGGAAAGAGAACCGCTCCATTGTCCCGAGCCACTCACCAAGGAGGTGAACGGATCAGGAATGTCTTCATCGGTGAAGATCGGGGCGATTATGTCCTGACCTGTCGTCTCGGAACTGTGGCTAAAACCGAAGCTAAAGCCCCGGGAGATACGCTTTCCAAAAAGCCAGCCCTCGCTGAACGATGTCTCTATCTTCTGCTCGGAGGGAGAAAGGGTCAGATTTACCGCCAGATTGCGCCCCATTCCGCCTAAATTTCTATCGTTCCACTTGACGAATCCCGAGACCGGAAAGCTGTCCTTGCTGCCTAAGCCGGTCAAGGTGACTCCGAATTGAATATCCGCGGTGCTCATTTCCTCCACGTTGACCACAAGGTCCATGAGGTTTTCGGCGCTTCCCTGATAAAACTGGGGTTCGACGTTGGAAAAATACTGGAGGTTGTATAAATTTCTTAAACCTTCGATGATTTTAGTCTGGGAAAAGATATCGCCCTCTTCCAGGGGCACCTCTCGGGCCAGGACAAAATTTTTGGTTTTTTCGTTCCCCTTGAAACTCAGGCTTTCTATGTGGGCCCTGTCGCGCTCTACGATGGAAATCCGATAGGCGATACTACCTTCGGCTTCGTTGCGATTCTCGGTCATGGCAATCTGGTTATAGATATAACCAGATTCGTAATAGAGATTGTCGATCTTCTGCTTATCCTGTACAAGCCGCTTGTAATTGAGAATAGCACCTTCCTTTAAGGATACGAGGTCTCGGAGTCGGCTTTCTTCAAATATATCGTTGCCATTAAATGAAATACCCCCAAACTTCCACTGTTTTCCTTCGGAAACGGCAATGGTTAGAATAAGCCAGTTTTTTCCGCTGTCATCCTCTTTTTCGTATTCTTTGAAAACGTCGATTATTTTCGCGTCCACATACCCCTTGGATTGATAATAATCGATAATCGCCAATTTACTCTCGTTGAGCTTCGCCTCCTGGAATGCGCCGCTCTGGAAAAGGGCCGCTTCCTTAAGGCTCATTTGAGACTTCAGCGTCCTTTCGGATATCGAAGTGTTCCCGGAGAACCTGATGCTCCGCAAAGCGACCTGCCCCCCCTCCTTGAGGTCGAAATTGAGTACCAAAAGAGAGGGGTCGGAGCTGGGGACGATTTGATGCGATACCTCCGCGTCGGGGTAACCTTTTTCGAGATACAGCTTCTTTATCGCCATATCGTCCAGATTCGCCTTGCTTTCGTTATAAATATCCCCCGCTTTGCTGGATATGACAGCGAGAATTTCCGAACTACGAAGCCCGGAATTACCCGATAGACGAACGGAAAGAACCGAGGGTTTTTCCTTAACGACAAAGAGAAGCGCTAGCCTGAGCTTGGTCTCGTCCAGGGCGATAGCCTGGGGTTCGATAGTTTCAAACCAGTCCAATTCATATAGTTTAGCCTGCATTTCGAGCCACAGCTCTGGAGTGAAAGGACTGCCGACATAGTTTCTGAGCAGACTGTCCAGCTCGGACTTATTGGCTTTTTTCAGTCCATCCCATCGAATGGATTCGATCGGTTTATTCCAAAACCATTCCGCGTCGGTTTCCTGAGCCACCAGGGATCCGCTGAGGGCTAGGAGTAAAAAGGCTGCGATTATTCCCACTGTTCTTTTCATTACTATATCCTCGTCCTCGCTAATACACGAAACGCCAGCTGAGGCTTAATTCCTGTCCACTGACTAATGAGCCCTCTCCTAGAAAGGGCGTGATGCTCCAATTTATCTGTCCGAAAGGCGAATCGAGCTCAATACCAAATTCGGAGTCTAGACGCAATCGGGAGGAACTCACAAGGGGGTCTTCTCTAAAACGCAGGCTCGCATGGAAAAAGGCCGAATCGGTGAGATACCGACCTATGTAAAGCTCGCTTTGGTCCAGGTACCTGGCCAGAGGGTCCTCGGCGTTGGGTTCGGATGAGGGCTTGGTCAAATCCAAAAGCCAGCGCTGCATAAAGGAAGACCGGATGAACACGATATCCATCCCCAGAGCCTTCTGCACCCGCTGTTCGAAACTCTTGAAAATATTCAGCTGGGGAATGAATTCCGACGACGCGATGGCCGCTTCCCGTATGGTAAGGCTTTTCGAAGTATCCACCGCCAGGACTCCCCCCGACATTATGGTGATAAGCTCGGTTTCGCTATAGAAGGGAATCGAGCTGAGCCGGGGATTGAGGTTGGAAAGGGGGGCTTTTTCGGTCGAAAGGTTGATACGCACCAATCCTTCCCTTCCCGACTCCCTGAGCTCGGCGTCCACGGTAACAAGGGGGTTGAATTTGTTGCTATTCTCGGCGAATTCGATGGTGGCGCTGCGGATAAAGAAGTTCCTGAGATAGTAGAACACGTAGCCGGAACGTAGATCGATAGCTCCGTCGAGGGTGAATTCCCCGGAGCCCGAATCGAATTTCAAGTACAAGAGGCTCTTAGGCAGCGTAAAGCCCCGTATGAGGGGCAGATTGGCATCCGGAAGATAGACTTCCAACTGCTTCCCGAAGCTTATGGAGGCATCTATCCTAAAAGTCGGGGCGTTGGGATCTATCGGTTGCTGGGTTTCGGGGCCGAAACCCTGGGGATCGATCAAAGCCTGCCCTCTATCTAGATACACCGAACCTGTCGCCACCAATGTTCCGGCGTCCAGGCTGAGTGCTATGTTCAGTTGCGCCCTGGCATCGATAAGGGTTATTCCCGCGATCTTGGTGGACAACACCACCACGGAATCATTCCGGGTCACAACATTGAATCCCAGGTCGGACAAGGTCCAGTTATCCAGAAGCCCCGAGGCGGATACCTCCACTGATCCGGTGCTCAAAGGAATCACCGTCGGAATCAGCTCGACGTTTCTGCCATTGAAATTGACATAACTATTAAAAGGTCCAAACCGATCCTTGAGCAAGGCTGTGGACTCAAAGACGCCGCCTCGCACAGCCAATGCGCCGTTTATCTCGGGATCGACCAGGGGTCCGTTTATGGTCAAAGAACCCGTGAGATCCCCATTCAGGACCTTTATGTTCTCTATAGGAAGAAAAGAGCCGAATTTGGCAAGATCTATTCGGATATTATCCACCTTTGCCGAAAGGAGATTACCGTCCATGCGTCCCTTCGCGCTGGCGAGAATGGGAAAGTCGTCATCCAGGGACAGTTCGAAAGAACCATCGGGAGAAAGAGCCGCTCGCAGGTCCCCGCCTCCCCCCTGTAATTCAAAGCCTTCATTCCCATATGAACCAGAAAACGTCCAACTCCTCACCAAGGTTTCATGAAACTTTATATTCGCAAGGGTTCCGCTGAATTCGGTGGAAAAAGTTTTGGCAGCCAGCCCCGTAGCGCCGCCTTCAAAACGGAACTCCGCGTCTCCAACGATGGTGGCTTCCAGCTTTTGCGCTCCGAGGTTCTTTCGATAATCACCGACAAATTGGGCCTTGCCTCCCTGCAAGGCTACCTGGGCAGCCAATTTTTCAATGCGGTGCCCGGCATAGTCTATTGAAGGTGCTTCGAGGCTCAGTTTTCCCCCGACGAGGCTCGCCTTGAGGCTCAAGGCCAAAGGCCGATTCTTGAATTCCCCATTATCAAGGCTTGTCTCCAACGACAGGCTGGGCAGTCTGCCCCATGGCAGGGCTAAGCCATCCAAAGCAGAGATATCCAAGACGGAAATATCCAAAGCTCCTTTTAGGTTTAGCCTCCCTCGCAGTTCGCCCTTAAAGTCTTCGGGAGCGAACCTCGACAAGGAAAAGCCTTTAAAATCAATCTTTGCATCGATTACGTCGCCTGAATACAGCGCATCGAAAAGATAGCTCTCGTTGGAATTCGCTAAGCCGTTGAAATTTCCGGCGAGTTTGATGTCCGGCAAGCGGCTCCCAGCCGGGACAGTTTCGCCCAGGCTTGCCTGGAGGGTACCGGTCAGTCCGTATCCCTGCCCATTCACC